>BNJU01002459.1_pt1 | contig 125735 bp, 159 predicted proteins | sample 8539281 | NCBI WGS metagenome assembly BNJU01 (sample SAMD00202456, study PRJDB9452) | human saliva metagenome | isolation source: human saliva | place: Japan | reverse complement strand
GGAGTTTGACAGTTAAATAGTTCCAAAAACCTCCTCAGGCCTTGAAAAGCCTGTATTTTTGTCAAATTTTTTTCAAAAAAATAGTACTAGCTATATTCGGCTATATGTGGTATAATGGGCGCATGGAGGGACTGCGTCATGAAAAGTATCTGTATCAAAATCTAAAGAAATCAGACCATCTATTACCTGAGTAAATCCGTTTGGGTAGATGGTAAATCCACTACTAAGACGATAGAGAAGATTGGTTCGGAAGAGGAACTTCTGAAGGTTTGCGGAGATCTTACTCCGCTGGAGTGGGCAAAGCAGTACGCTGCCAAACGCTCCGCAGAAGAAAAGGCTTCAAAAAAAGACATTATGCTTAAGTATTCCTCTTCGACCTTGATTAAGAAAGAAGCTTGCCGTAGCGTAAACGTAGGCTACCTCTTTCTGAAGGATATCTACTATGATTTAAAAATCCATGACATCTGTGCTCAGATTGCCGAAAAGTACAAGTTTGAGTTTGACCTGAATCAAATCCTGTCTATGCTACTTTTCTCTAGGATTATTTATCCCGGGTCCAAGAGGTCTTCTCTTGAACTTTCAAAAAAAGTTTCTTGAAAAAGCCTGACTGCAAGCTCCATCACGTTTACCGTGCACTGGAAATCCTTGCGAAAGAGAATGATTTTTTTCCAATCTCAACTTTACAAGAATTCCGAAATGGTACTGAATCGGCAGAAAAGAGTTCTTTACTATGACTGCACTAACTATTACTTCGAGATTGAGGAAGCGGATGATTTCAGAAAATATGGCCATTCCAAAGAAAACCGTCCGAACCCGATTGTACAGATGGGGCTATTTATGGATGCTGATGGGTATTCCACTCACCTTCTCCCTCTTTAATGGAAACGAGAATGAACAACCTTCCATGAAACCATTGGAGAAAAAGATTCTTTCTGACTTTGGGATGACGAAGTTTATTGTTTGTACAGATGCAGGACTATCATCAACTTCGAACCGTGTCTTCAACAACACTCCGAACCGGAAATTTGTTACCACGCAAGCCAATCAAAAAAAGCTGAAAGGATATCTCAAGGATTACTGTCTTGATGAAGACGGTTGGCACCTTATCGGAGATAAAAAGAGTACAAGCTCAGTGAATTAGATGAGGTCGAGAATTACGAGAAAGACTTTCTATAAAGACCGATGGATTAATGAAGACGGTCTGGAGCAACATCTCGTTGTAACCTTCTCCTTCCAATATCAGGGACTATATGAGAAAGATACGGAACCGTCAGCTTGAACGTGCTGAAAAAGCTCGTCGAAAATCCTTCTTCTCTGAATAAAAAGCGACCGAACGATCCCAAGCGTTTTATTCATCAGAATCACTGTACTTCTGACGGTGAACTTGCAGACAAGATGATTCCTTCGATAGATGAAGATGTTGCCACAGAGGAGAAACGTTATGACGGTTTCTATGCCGTATGCACAAACCTGGAGGATGATGTAGCAACGATTATAAGTATCAATCAAAAGAGATGGCAGATTGAAGAATGCTTCCGGATTATGAAGAGTGAATTTCAAGCCAGACCGGTATATCTCAGCAGAAAAAGATCGAATCACGGCACATTTTCATTACCTGCTTCACCGCACTGATTCTTTATCGCATTCTGGAAAAGAAGTTAGGCAGAGCTATACCACTGAAAAACATCATAAGAACACTGAAGGAAATGAACATGCTGATAGCTCCCGGTGAAGGATATATCCCTGAGTATACACGAACTGACCTTACAGACAAACTCACGACACATTTGGTTTTAGAACGGATTACGAGATTGTATCTCAAAGAGATATAAAAAGATTTTAACAGCAACGAGAAAGTAGAAATATTGCTAGTATTCAAAAAGAAAACAAGAGCTCATAAATGGCGTAATTACGCCGTTTATGGGCTCTTGACTCTTCTCAACTGTCAAACTCGGGAATATTCTATCTACTTTCCTCTTTCTGGCTATAGACTAAGTTTCCGAAAAATGGACTCAAATTTGTACAAGATAGAGTTCTTGTGTTTTAAAAATAAGTCAATCTGCTTAAAAAAGAGGGGGATTTTTAGCAGAACTCTCTCTTTGTTGCTAATCCTGATAAATTTTAAAAATTGCCGTTCTGGTGATTTTTAATCTTTTTCCTTTAAAAGCTTGCCGACTGGCCTTTTTAAAAGGCGGCTTTTGATACGCCGAAGTCCTTTTTCACCTGCTCCGGATCCACGGTCTTATCCGTATAGGGATATGCCCTCAAACTTCTCCTCAATCAGCCGTTCAATCTGTCTCCCAGCTTCTCATAACGGGAAGCATTCATTTCCTCCTGGGTCAAATGCTTGGCATCCTCTTTTTCTTGGTATACATAGTCCCCTGCCAAACGCTCTGTCTTATCCACATAGAGGTAAATCTCACCTCCATATCCTTTTTAGGCATAACGCATCTCTCTGAGAGGGCACCAAAATATCCTTCTCCAAGCCCGATATCCACAAAGGCGCTGATGGTATTTACATCGCTGACCCGCAGTCTTCCGATTTCTCCTACTTCAAGATAAGGTTTTTGGTGGTGGCAATTAACCTGTCCTTGAATCCTTATACAAAAATACGGAGACCCTCATCCCATGAGTCTTCCCTTTGGGAACTCTGGCGGATGGGAAGAAGCACACTGTCTCCTCCTTCCTTCCCACAAAAGACACCAAAATCCTTTTCCCCTAAGAATCTTAAGCGTCTGAATTTTTCCCTAATTTCAACATGGCAACATAACTCCTTATTCTGATTATAAAAGGCTACAACTGTTCTTCCCCTCTTCTATAGCAACTCTTGAGAAAATGCTGTCCCTAAAGTATAGGCTTCACATATTCCGCCCGAATGGAATAAAAATTCTCTCTAGAATCGGCTTTTTCTTCTCCTTCGGTGAAAAGAATTGCCGGCTTTTCCTGTACATTGGAAAAATAACTTCCTCCGCCAAAAGCAATGTACTTGGCGTTGTTCATGGGTGGTTGGTATCCAGAAAAATCCTGCACAACGAGATGAGCTCTCCTCCTGATAGCTTTCCGAAAAAGCAATTTTTCTTTGCAGGGGAGGCAAATGCTAACACATCCTCCCGTTCCTTAAAGGGCAGCAATCAATTCCTCCGTAATCTTTCAGGGACGTCCCTTCTCCAAATCAAAGCTGAACCACTCGCTGTCTGCTTTTCACATAGAACTCTCTTGCTTCATTTTTGAATCCAGAAATTCCTATAGGCGAAAATCCCCCGAAAGTGTGGGGAGACGTTCCGATGGAAAAGCTTCTCATAGAGCTTAGGTAGGGCATATAGCTCAATATTCCAAGCACTCAAGAGCCATGCTCTATGCTTTTTCTGTAAAACTTCAATGGACATTCCCACATCATGAGAATGAAAGGTGGAACAATCCTGCAAAAGATTCACCACGGAAAACAGGCTCATTTCCTTCTCCGTTACCTCGAATAACGAACTCTCTCTGAATCTCATACATCCTTTGCCACCCTTTTCTTGATTTTCCCTTAAAACCTACTCTATCTCATTGAATCCGGAATCCTGTTCCGCACTATTTTATTACACAGCTCCGAAAATACCTTTTCCTTCTGTTTTATAGCTCCCTCCGGAATTCTTTTCTGCCCTATTCTACTCTATATTCTGCATACCGTTTCTATCTTTCCTCACAAAAAGAAGAGGTTCCCCTCTTTTCAGTATTCTTAAACGGACTCTGCGTATCCTGCCAACTTGATGTGCAATGAGGACAACGAGTTGCCCAGATAGGAATCATAGTCTTGCAGTACTCACACTCTTTCTCTGTAGGTGCTGCTCCGGCTCAGCCTTCTTTAGCTTGTTCATCTGCTTAACGAAGACAAATACCACCAAAAGCCATAATCAGAAAGTTGATTACCGCAGTGATGAAGGAACCGTATGCCAATACCGCACCCTGCTCAACGGCCTCAGTGTATAAACCTTGGTGGTCTGTCCTGCTAAAGGAATGAACATGTTTTTCAAAAGTCAATCTTTCCTGTAATCAAGGAAATCAATGGCATAATCAGGTCAGATACCAGCTTGTTCACCAATGCGGTAAAAAGCAGCACCGATAATCATACCGACTGCCAAATCAATCATGCTTTCCCTTTAAAGCAAATTCTTAAACTCTTTTAAAAACCCTTCATTTGTCTCTCCCTTAAAAATATAGAATCTCCCTTTTTAGAATCTTTACTATCTGTCCTAAAAATCCTTCGCTACTCTAGTATAGAAGAGAGTTTTTGGCAAGTTCTATTTCTCCGAAAATGACAATGTTTATTGTTTTTATTTTTATTCACTTATTAAGTCATTGCTTTTGCCGAGTTAATACTCATTTTCTTCTTTTTGAGAAGAACCATCCCTAAAATCTCCTAGTTCTGTTTCCATTTAGTTCCAAAAACACCAGGACCAGGAGAGGAACTTTATCAAAAGATACAAAAGAAAAGATTCAAAATCAGTCTCAACGGATTTAAACCAGTAGAGAAAAAGGAGAAAAATTCAAGCTTCCCTGTTTTTGTATATAAAGATAGGTATAGGGAAAACCAACTCCTATTTGATTTCCTTTATCAGAAAAAGGCATAAAAATAAGAGAGCAAGATTTTTCAAGAAAAAGCCAGACTCAAAGTGCTCTTAACACTTCTGTAGCAGCCATGGCTTTTTGATTTTCTGTATTCATATTTTCCCCCTCCCAATCCTCTAAAACGAGATATCCCACGCTTTGCAAGTGATACTATGTTATGAATTATAAATAAGCTATTTTAACTATAGAATTGGAAGGAGATTTCGTCAAATGCTATTCCTCTTACATTTTTTTCTTTGCATTTTAGTAATTTTATTCATTCCCAATCTTGCTTTTGTATAGGATCTAAATAATCTTTTTCCGGCCTGATAAACGGCCTTCTGTTTTGAAGTCCCTATCCACAATCAGATAATCCGCCTGCTTTCCCTACCGTAATGCTGCCGTGGTCCTTCTCAATCCCTCATGAACGGGCAGGGTTTAAGCTGCGGCGGTAATAGCCTTTCTCAGAGGTATCTTCATTTCCTTTACCGCAGTGCAAAGCAGTCATAAACATTGGACACGGAGCCTGCCAAATGCTCCGTTTGGATCGTCAGGTACAGTGCTTTTCCCTTCTTCTCCACTTCCTGCCCTCCAAGGTCATAAAGGCCGTCCGGCATTCCGGTGGAACGAAGGCTGTCACTGATGAGAATGACTCTATCCTCCCCCAAAGCCTCGAAAAAGCCAAACGCACCATGGCAGGATGCACATGATGCCATCCGTAATCAGCTCTAGCAAAACTCCTTTTCCTCAATGGTTGCTCCACATACTCCCGGATTTCTGCTGATCCAGACCGGTCATGGCATTGAAAAGGTGTACCGCATGACTAGCTCCTGCCTGGTAGGCCTTCAAGGCCGTGGGAAATCTGCATTGAGTATGGGCAAGGAAATCTTCACCTTCCCCTGCATTTTCGGAATAAAACGCTCGAAATCAGGATTCTCCTCCGGCGCCAAGCCCATATTTTACCAGTCCTCCGGAGCAATGTAAGAAGCGTCCGCAAGCTTTTCATCCCACTTTAAAATGTAATTGGGACTTCATGCGCCCTTCTTCACTGGGCTGATAAAGGACCTTCCATATTGATGCCCAGGAGTCTTGCCTCCGATCTTTAAGCCTTCCTCATGGTATTCCTTCGCTAAAGGAAAGCACCTTTTTCCAAATCTTCCACAGCTAAGGTCAGGGTTGCTGGACAAATGACTGGTAATGCTGTGCTCCGCCCTCATACTTTGTCGAAAAGTCTGCATGGCCTTTCTGGTACTGTCACAAAAATCCTCTCCCAAACAGCCATGAAAAATGAATGTCAATCAGTCCTCGGGAAGCAGAAAGTCCTCGGACAGGAAAATGCTTCCTCTTCGGAAAGCTCCCTCTTTATGAATCGCAGAAAAGCGCCCTGTCCTTCACTTCCACGGAGGCTAGTAAACTCTTCTGTAAAGATACAATATTTTTCCATCTTTAAATCCTTCTCAATACATCCTTTCCCTAAGCAGGCTTGCTTGAGTTTTGCTTTCTTTAAAAGATATAGACTCTCAACGATTGTCTTTAGGATAAAATGCGAAGACTCCTAGCTCCTTTTTGAGTCTTTAGCTCTTTCTGTCTGTTTGAAATGCACATAAGCCCCAGCAGTCCCAGCTCTGTTTCCAAGGCTGGCCGCCAGCAAGCGGGTATTCTCCGCCACAATAGGCATTAAATGCTCCTGTAATGTCCCCAAATCTTGGAAGCAGGATATCCTTTCTGCTCCATAATGCTCCCCAAGCACAATACATTCCGGTTAAAAAGCATAACATTGATTGCTTAGTCCTATGGACAGAGCATCACAAAGCCTATCCAACTCTTCCAGACAGATTTTATCTTCCTTGCCACTTCCTCAAATATCCGTTTTCCGTTCCAAAGTTCTTCGGCTCTCCCTTTCTGCTTGCTACCTTCACCAGCAGAGGTGGAGGCTATACGTTTGGAACATCCACCGGAATCTGCATATAGCCGATTTCCATGGCGGAATGAGGAGGTGCCATGGTGAGACCTCTCCGTTTAAGATAAAGCTACCGCCGATACCGGTGCCTATGGTAAGACAAAGCATAGAACTTGTCCCTTTTCCGCTACCAAAGGAATATTCTCCAAGTCCTGCGCACTTTACATCATTTTTCCACCTCGCAGGGAATGGAAAAATCTGCTTTCTATCTCTTCCTTCCACTTGTATCCCTTTGTACCCGGAATCTGGGGGCCTGCATGAATAATCTCCTTGATCTCATCCACCATTCCTGCGGGTGGAGATACAGATACCGGATAGAGCGGCTCAGTTTTGGCTTCTGTTGTTCTTCTCGCTTTTGCACCACCTTTGTATCTGCTGGCCTCCGGCGGATTTCCCTTTAATCCCGCTATCTCTACGGATTTCTCCCTTAACATTTTCCAGAATAAAGGAACCGCCTCTTTGGGCTCGGGTGTCCTTTCTCATAGAGAAAGGATTTCTCCCTTTTTCTCCCAAAAAGAGCATATTTTGTTTTGGTACCTCCGATGTCCAGGGCAAAAATATCGCTTTTTCCATACCGCTACCTACTTCTCCTTCTTCTGAAAAATAATCGAATCCACTGTGCCAGATGCTCCGCCAAAGCCTTATGGGCTTCAGGCTCAAATGCATATAGTCGTAGGGGTAATTTTCACTCCCGGGAATATCCCAGGCTGAAAGGTAGGCACAGCCGGTACGCTTTGCCACTCCTCATACAGAGGAATAATGGCCTTGACTTTTTCATCAGCAGTCTTTTCCCATTTCATTCCCTCACGATAGTATCCTTATATTCCGGATCAATGGATAGGGAGCGATAATCAGGATTTTTCGGCTTTTCTTCCGTAAAGGCTTTCCTGTACTGGATTGGGCTTTTTCGGATTAAACGTTCCAGCCTCTGAAATATTTCTCGCAGTGGCGGAAAAACGCTCTTTACATCACTGGTCTCCAGCATAATAATCAAAAGAGAAACCGGCTCATGCGGGTAAGAAGGATGGGACGAATCATACTTGACCCCGGAAAGACCTCGTACAAGGGATCTTCAAAACAGTAGTACGGCCTGATAAGTCTCTCCTCCCGCACCAAATACTCCTCTCCCAACAATTCCTGCAAGCACCATAGGCCAACGCACATGCTCGCTGAAACGCTTTCCGTTTTTATTGTTGTACTGTGGGTATTGGAATCTCCAAACAAACAATGGTCTTGCCCCCCGCCATATTTCCTCCTTTAATTGCTTTCCTTTCAAGCTGTTTATCTATAGCTGCTCCCTGGGGAATGTCCCCTGTAAAGGCATTAGCCTGCTCTGCAAAGTTTCCAAGAAACCCCACAAAGCAGGCGAAAATCTTTATACAAAGCGTGCTACTGTCTCATCAATCACTTTTAGCGGTCTTCTTTGAATCTTCCAAATCAGCCTCTGTTAAAGGACTTAACGGACTTCTTACAGAGCCGATGTTTAAAGCCTCTACGGTTCTTCAACACTTCCCTTAATCATGGCATACATATTGCCGTGACCACTCACAGCAAAAGTGATAATTTACTTTACCGCAAACTGAATCTTTCTTGCTTCTTCCATACGGTTTTCCTTGGAGAAGAGCATTCATCTTTAAGAAAAGCTCCGGCATGGCCCTATAGGTTCCAATTGATTCCGCCGCAGGTCTCCTATAGTTCTTCCCCGATAAACTGCTCATCCGGGACCGCTGAAAACCACGAAATCCTCTCCCCCAGGCCTTGTAATTCTGAATGTCCTGAACAGGCATGGAAGAGTTCTTTACTCCGATCACTCTGAGTTCTTCTTCATTTCCATGAACAATTCCTTAGGTAAGGCTTACTCCTGCGTTGGGGAATATTGTAAAACGATGAAGTCGGTATTAGGTGCTGCTGCACTGATGGTATTCCAGTACTCCGCAATGCTGTAGCTTGGCAGACGGAAGTAAATGGGAGGAATCGCCGCAATGGCATCCACTCCCAAGCTTTCCGCATGCTTCGCCAGCTCCACAGAATCCTTGGTGTTGTTGTGCCACATGAGCAATAATACGAAGCTTACCCTTGCTTCCACCATCACCGCCTTCCAAAAATGCTTTTTCTATCCTCTACGGAAAGGTAAATACACTCTCCGGAAGAGCTGTTTGACATATAAGCCCTGCACACCGGCTTCAATAAAAATAACGAACTAAGGCCTTGGTTCTTTTCTACAGACACTCTCCATTATCCTCATAGCAGGCATAAAAGGCCGGTAAAAATTCCTTGAAATTTCTCTACATTTGTCATTTCTGTCTCCTTCTAAGCAAACACCCCAAAAGTTTTGTTGCCGGCCGGATTTTTCGCTGTGATAGCTACACTTTTATATGCTCATTCTACTTTAACGATAGAGCAAAAACTCACTGACCCACATGAACATTTTATCCCTCTACCCGGCTCCCTGGCTAAAAATATCTTTGGAACATTAAGAATACGAGTAAAATCGGATAGCTGCCACTGCAGCTCCTGCCATGATAGATACCGAAGTCTGTGGCATTTTCCGCCTGCAACTTGGAATTTCCCAAAGAAAATGGTTAGGTTCTCTGTACTGTTTAACATAATCAACTGCATGAAATAGTCATTCCAGCTGTTGATAAAGGTAAAGATTGCCAGAGCACTGATTCCCGGTTTAATCATGGGAAGCACAATCTGGCTAAAGATTCTGGCTTCAGAGGCTCCGTCAATACGGGAGGCTTCCAACATTTCCCCGGGCACACCTTCAGAGAATTGTTTCATTAGGGAACACGCCGAAGGGCCATCCCACGGTGGGGGAAAGATGACTGCCAAAAAGGGTATTGTAAAGCTTTTTAAGAAGGACATTTCCGAATCAAAGGAATCAAAATAACCTGCTTGGGAAGGGCCATAGCACAGACAATCAGGGTGAAGAGAAGAGCTCTTCCTCTAAAACGCTTTTTTGCCAAAGCATAGCCTGCCATAGAAGCGGTAACACAGGTTAAAAATCATGGCGGATAAGGACATGAACACCGTGTTTAAAAGCCAACGCACTGCTCCCCGGCACCTTTGGTCCTGTCAAGAGCACAATGTCCTTTCCTGTCCCGGAAATTGCCCGCTAAAGGGGAATGCTCAGGGTACAAAAGGGCGGTGGCTGACGGAAAGAGCTTTTGGTAATTCAATAGTACCCACTTTTTGAAACCAGTCCGGGCTTGTGCCGTTGATGGACTGGGCGGTTTTAAAATGATCCTGTAATTATCCAGTATAAGGGAAAAGAAAGAATAAAAGCCAGGAGGATTAACAGGAACAGACTGATATAGCTATAAATGTTTTTGTCTTATTCATAAATTCCTCCTACTTTTTCTTTTCGCCAGCTGGAACTGTAAGCAGGAAAGTAAGGCAATGATAATCGCCAAAATTACACCGCATAGCATTGCCGTAGCCGTAACGATAAAGCTTAAAGGCTGTAGTAAATATAGTACATTACCGTATCCGTACTGTGGTTCGGTCCACCGGATGTCAAAAAGCTGAATCAGGCAAAGCACTGGAAGCTGTTGATGGTAGTAATGACCAAAATGTAAAGGGTGGTAGGCATAATCCAGCTATTTCATCTTCCAGAAAAAGCTGAAGATTGGTGGCACCGTTCACGGAAGCTGCCTCACCAGGGAGTCATCCACATTTCCCTAAGGGCAGAAACATAGAGGACGATAGGTATGTCCCATGGAGGTGGTAAATAAAATCAGAATTATACAGGGTAAGGCAAAACGGGCATCTCCCAACCAATTGATATTCTTCTCCAATCATACCGGTATGGGTCTCCCACATACTGAATGCATAGTAATTATGGAACATCCACTTCCATACCACGGTAACTGCTACGGAACCTGTTACCACAGGCAGATAGAAGATACAGCGGAAGGCTGGAAAGCACCGGTCCCTTCATCTTATAAATGGCGGAAGCCACCCATAAGGAAAAAATCGCTACCGTTGGAACGGATACCAAAACGATAATCAGGGTATTTTTCAGGGCTTTTTGGAAAATGCTGTCTCCAAAAAGCTCAGTATAGTTTTTTTCAAACCGATAAACTGGTCTGCCAGCATTCTTTTTCCCATGGTATCAAAGAAACTGGTGTATACGCACAAAACCATGGAAAAATTCACGAAGCCCAGAAAAAACACAAGGCTTGGCAATAAAAACAAATAGGCAGAGCGAGTTTCTCTTTGGGCTAATATCTTGCTTCGATTGCTTTGTACGTAGTCCATTTTCTCTCCTCTTTCTCTTGGATAGAATCCGTTAATCCTGTAATCCATTGCAAAAGGATTTTTCCTGCTTCCCCAAGAGTTTCATTGAAAAACCCGGAGGCTTCCCTGTCAAAGGTGAGCCTTCCGAGCCTATTCTTCTAAATGTTTTTGAATGATTCTAAAATATTTTTCTAAAACATTTTCATAAGCTTGTATGCTGTAAAACACTACAATCTTTATGCCTTTGCAGCTGTATCTGCATTGGTCTGGAAAAGTAGTACTTTGTTTTACATCTCCTCCTGGACCGATTCTCTGAAGCATGTTCCACCACCAGTTCTAGCGGGTTGCCTCAGCCCGGAGTTACCTGATAGTAGTCTCCGAAGGAAGGCATGAACTTCTCTGTGAAGAGCTTCATAGTCTCTGCATGTTCTCTGTTCCCTCATAAACATCTGTAAGATCTCTGTGTACAGGGAAGAATCCTGTAGTCTGTACAGAAAGCTTTGCCTGTTCTGCATCGTTAGCCATGAAACGGATAAATGCCTTGCAGCCTTGATCTTGTTCTCGTCTCCGTTATCGAAGATTCCAAAGCCCCAGATTCCTCCGCAAAGCTCTGCCTTTCCGTCCTTTTGCAGGAAAAAGCATAGGAATGATTTCATCGCCGTTGTTGGTCTTTCCTGTTTCACCGTTGTCCTTGTTGTTCTGCTGAGCAGAGTTCCAGCAAAGAGACATTGCCAGTGTTCCTGTTTCTGAAAAGGGTAATCTCATCTCCTCCAACCAAAGCTGGGTCGACTAATCCCTCTGCCTTTCACAAGCTCTTCTAAAGCCTGCGCATTTTGAAGAATCCACAGCATACTCTGTATGCTCCTTATTGGTAAACTTTCCGCCGTACAGGTTGTTTACCGAAAGCTCTGGTTCCCTGGTCTCCCCCCTGGCCGCCGCAGTAAACTGCTGCAACATTTTCCTGTCCGCCGTCATGCACTGCCTTCACAGCCTTGAAGAAATCTTCGGTGGTCCAAGTATGGTTATCTAAGTCAAGATACTGTAAAGCATCTGCCTTCTCGAATGCGGTCTTGTTGATTGCCATGCAGTGTGCAATCATAGCCAATGGCTACTCATAGTACTTTCCTTCGGAGGACTTACAAGTCTCTACTACATTTGGATAAATGTCCTTGGACTCAGCATCCTCGAAAAGGTCTGCCAAATCCACCATCAATCCCTTAGCACCCCAGTTTGCTACCAAACGCTCAGGTCCTTCCATAATCAGGTCAGGAGCTGCATTTCTCGATAGCGGTATTTACCTGGTCATCACCGCCTGGTAATCCAAGTACTCTACAGTAACATTGATGTCCGGATACTTTTGTTAAAGTTCTGGAGCATCGTGTCCACAGAAGCGCTGTCGCCCCACTTTCCGATAGGATAGGTGTAAAGCTTTAAGTCAGCCTTTAATGCCTCATCCTCGGAAACTGCTTCACCGGCCTGCTCAGAAGTGCCTTTCTGCTGCCTTCTCGGTCTCCGCCTCTTCTGTTCCGTAGTAGCCTTTAGGGTCCACATGCTGCTGTTACTTGCCAGAAGCAGAGATGCTGCTCCCCCATGCTAAGATTCTTTTCTTCATTGTTTCTCCTCCATTCTTTGAGTGCCTCCACAAAGGGGCACCGCAATCAGCTGCGGCCTTGTGATGATTGATCCAATAACCACTGCATAGGCGCCAAGCTCCATAACGCGTTTTCGCCTTTTGCCGGAGTGTTGATGCTGCTTTTCGGCAATGACTGATGATTTACGCTCTCAATCATTTTCCGAAGAATCAGGAAATCGTCTGCCTCAATCCGATCTCCCTTAGACTGCTTCTGTATACCCTCTAACTATAGTAGCCAACAAAGTCAAATCCCAAACGATCCGCTTCTATGGCTTCCTCCACTGTGGAACAATCCGCCATAAATGCCTCGATCCTTGTATTTGGCCTTTATTTCCCGGAAAAATAAATTCTGCCAGGCTCTTTCCCCTGGCCTTTTGGAAATGGTGGCATCAATCGCAATGATATTCACACCAACTTCCATAAGTTCATCCACACCCTTCATGGTGGGTGATATATACCTGAACCTTTCGTAGTCTCTTTTGACAATGCTGATAACGGGAAGCTCTACCTTCCTTCAATCTCCGCAATATCTTCTTTTAGTTGCGCACTGATGCCTCCTGCACTCCTGCCATCTTTTGCTGCTCTGGCCATTCTTCCCATAATAAAAGAAGAATGGAAGGCCTCCGGCAGTGCCTTGGACAAGATACAATGAGTTTGCCTTCAATCCCTTTGATTCTCTCCGTCATGGAACACTCCTTTTTCCTGAAAAATTTTTATTCGTTCTTGAAGAAAAGTATTCTTCTTCTCTGTCCTTTTCAAGTATAGTTTTAGATTTTTCAATTTCAACAAGAAAAACTTGACTTTGCCTATAAAATTTCTTCAATAAAGGCATTCATCTCCTGAAGCCTGCACCCCAGTGCTTCCTTGAATCATCTCCTCTGTCCTCCTCCCTGAAGGACAATTTTTCTCCCAGTAGCTTTCAAAGGCCTCATATCCTCTTCTTTGCTTCCTGCCACCACAGAAAAGCCTCTTCCTTTTTCCCAAGGCAAATGAGGGAAAGAGAGAGCCGCAGCCTATCACAGATTTTTTGCAAGTCCTTCATTCCAAGCTCGGAAAGGTAGAGGAAGATGTAGTGATTCTTTCCGTAGTAGGAAAAGCAGCTATCCTTTAGAGGGCTTCCCAGAAATAGCGTTTTTGATTTCTTTCCCTCGCTCTCCCAGCTCTTTCCCAAATCTTCTCTCTTTTCCAAAAGCCGGATTCCTCGCTCTCTAAAATTCCTCTCCTCTTCCTTAGCAAAGATCTTTTCTGCAAGCTCTGAAAGGCCTCCGGAATCTCTGTCCATGGTCTGCTAAGGCTTTGGGCAAAGCCGGATAAGAGCTTGAGCTTTTTTTCCAAAGCAAGAAAGGCCAGTTCTCCTGCCAACATGGTCAAACGACAACCCTTCCTATGCTTTTCATAGGAAAGAATGGTAAACACCCCAATCTCCCCGGTGAAACTAAGATGGGTTCCGCAACAGGCGTAGGAATCCACATCGGAAATTTTCAATACGAATATCCCCTCTAAAGCCTTCTCTTTGTCGAAAAGAAATACTGTGGTCTTTTTCTTTCCAAGCGCAGACTTTCCTCCGCCTCCAAACAGGGAACTTCTTCTACTTTTTCTACTTCTTCTACTTCTTCTGCTTCTTCTGCTTCTTCTACTTTTTCTACATCTTCAGCCTCTTGAACTTCTTCGCTAGGAAAAATATGGTATTTTTCTTCCTTCTCCTGAATATAGAGTTCTCTATGGGAAGATTTTTCGAATGACGGCACTAACCCCTGCTCCAGCTCCTCCAGTTCCTTTTCGCTGAATTCTCCGTCAAAATCCACGGTCATGTGGGATTCTCCCGAAGCATTCCATGTGGAAACCGCTGTTTTTATAGGGAAAAACGCTTACTCACAAGGCCGGAAAAAATATGCTTTGCACTATGGTTTTCCGACCGCCATCTCCGAAAATTCACATCAAACTGACAAAGGACTTGCTCCTCAGGAAAAATCCGCTTCTGTATACTGCCAAAGCTTTCCATCTTTTTTCCTCCACAAAGAGAAGCTCTGCCCCTCGGCAATAGCTTCCTCTGTCACAGGGTTGCGCCTCCTCCGGATAGAAGAAGACCTGACAGTCTATAGCAAAAAGGAAGAACAACTTCTCCCATTTTTACAAACTCTTCTTTTTTCTCTTCGGAAAGCTCCTGCTTTTTCCACAATAAGAAGCTCTTTTTCCGCCTCTTTCCCTGCTGATTCCTCTTTGATAATATAAGGCTTTTTAATCATATTTTTCCTCGTTACTCATTCTAAGAATAGCTATTTATTACTGCTTTTTGTTATTGTTGAAAGCAAAAACTTCGATGCTTTCCTTATACTTTTAGTACAAACTTGATACTTTTCCCTTTTTTGCCTCTTAGATCAGTCCTAAGTCCTTTAGTGTGAGGTAGATACTGTCCTCCCAAATGGGCTTTTGCCACAATATCCGCTCTTTTCCTTGATATAGGAATGTGTCTCACAGCCACGCCAACATTTGCCCTAAAGAAGCATTTCCTCATCATTAAACTATCTCCGAAGGCAACGGTCTTTTCTCCGGGAATCTTGTATACCCTCAGCGATTTTCTCAAGCCCATAGCCTTACTATAGCCCTTTTTCCAGTACAGGGTCAGCCCTGGTGTCTCTCGCTAAAGGGGAAGACATTTAACCCGGAAAATTCTTCCTGAGAGACTCTGCCCCCTCTACGCCACCGCACTAACACAGAGCAGAAACCTCTTCTTTTAAAAGGTCCTCCACCGGCACAAAATTTCTGTCGCTTTCCTGCACAAAATTCAGGTCGTACTGTACCACCTGTTCCTCTTCCGTGAAATAATCTCTATCCCTCTATGGCGGTTCCAAGGGCAATACGATGCTCCTTTCCAAAGCGAATCAATCGTTCCAGCAAATCCTTGGACATCACGCTATGCATCAAAACTTCTTGCTTCCCCAAGGGATCCAAAAGCACCTTGGTACCGTTCATCTGCACCAAAGCATGGGGAGCGATTTCTTTTAAATAGTCATAGGAATAGCGATCATACATATTTCTGCCGGAAGCCAGCACCACAAGATAGCCATTTTTCCTTAGGCGTTCAATGAGCTTTCAAGCTGGAGGAGTAGATACCTCCTTATGGTCTAAGAGGGTATGGTCTCAAGTCAGCCACCATCCCCTTTTTCTTTTCTCTATTCTTAGACAATTTACTTCTTCTCTCATCTTTCCCTATCTTCTATACTGTGTTCCGAATGATATATGCTGCTTTATAATTTCTAACGCAAGCTGCCATAGCTTTCCAGGCTGTAGAAATCCACACTACAAGCACCTTAGATTCTCTTACTTTCCTCGCAGAAGGCACGAATCTTATCCGCCATTTCCCTGGTGAAATCTTCCTTTTGGAATCTATAGCTCCAGTTACAGCCCAAAACGGAGGGCTTATTCACCTGGCTTCCTTCCTTATGGCAATAATCCTGATAGGGATAATCGCGGTATTGGACTTGGAATTTAAAGTCAGTTTAATAAAAAAGTCCACATAATCCATAGCCAGAAGCTCTTCCACAGTCTTTCCCACATAGTCCGCCGCCATCTGCCTATCCCCATCCTCACTCCATGAACCAGTCCTTTAAGACCTGATTGTCGTGGGTTCCAGTATAGCAAACTGTATTTTCCGTCCAGTGTTGGGACGATAATCTCTGCTTTCTCTGGAATCAAAGGCAAATTCCAGAAGTTTCATCCTGGGGAAGCTGCTGTCTTCCACCAGTTTTTACAGACTCGGTGACATAGCCCAAGTCCTCCGCAATCACCGCCTGCTCTCCCAAGGCATTCTTTAAGGCATGAAATAAATCCATTCCCAGCCCCTTCTCCCAGTGGCCTCTTTTCGCATTTTCATCTCCGTAAGGAATGGAATAATACTCATCAACTCCCCGGAAATGGTCTACTCTTACCACATCATAAAGGGTAAAACAGTGCTTCATTCTGAAATCCACCAGGCATAGCCCGTTTCCTTATGCTTTTCCCAATCGTAAAGCGGGTTTCCCCAAAGCTGTCCATTTTCCGCAAAGGCATCGGGCGGACAACCTGCCACCGCCTTCGGTCTTCCCTCTTCCAACTGGAACAGGGAGGGATTGTCCAGCACATCGGAGGAATCCAGAGAAACATAGATGGGAATATCGCCAATCAGCTGAATCCCAAGGCTATTCACATAGTCCTTTAAGCTCAGCCACTGTTTTTGGAAAAAGTACTGGCAGGCTTCATGAAACTCCTTCGGATAGGGAAGCTTTCCTTCCATAAAACGGGCATAGGAAGAAAGCCAGAAGGAATTCTTCTCGCAAAATTCCTGAAAAGCCTTCTTTTCTTCCTGCCCTGCTGCTGTCTCCAGCTTTTTCAAAAAGCGATCCATGGCTTTCTTCAGGATTGGATAACGCTTTTCATAAAGCATACCGTAGTCAATTTGGCTCTCGGATACATTGGCAAGCGTAGCGCAATCCGCTTCTGAAAGGTATCCCTCCTCCTGTAACTGCTCCAAGTCAATAAAATAGGGGTTGCCGGCGAAGGTGGAGAAGCTGTGGGAATCTCCATAGCCTGTGGGCTCTATGAGAATCTGCCAATAGCTTTTGTCCCGCCTCTTTTTAAAAAGTCTGCAAAGGCTCTGCCTCCTTGAAAAGAACTGATACCGTATTTTCTCGGCAAGGAAAAATATAGGCATCAAAAGTCCCTGCTCTTCTTCTGTCTAAAATTTTCTTCCATCCTACTTCCTATTCTCATTGAATTAAATATCTTGCTTTCCGTTTTTTCTACGATTGGAAATATTTTTTCTCGTCGAAAAAAGCTTTACCTTATTATCATCTCTTATTCAAAATCGTCATTTTTCGCAATTGTATCACAGTAAATGCAACGATACTGTCTTTTTGTCCCTGAATTCGTTTAAAGATGTGGGCAGTTCCTGCTCGTAGAGGTAATGCAACGGGGTTCTTACAATGTAATACATTCTTTGTGGCATCCGGTAAAGACAGAGTCGCCTTGTTCACCCGTTTTCCGTCCTGAATGTAGTTTATGGTAATGCCTGGTCCGATATAGCCTAAGACATTTAAGTCCAGGTCAATATTTTCCGCAATCTTTACAATGTCCTTCTGTCCCATTTTTCTGAGAATGGCAGTTTTGAATCAAAGCCACTGGCTCTTTACACTGTCCAGCCCTCAGATATTTGTATACCAGCATACTTTTTTTCCGGCCTTAATATGATCCAGTACAATTCCGTTTTCGATTCCGTCAATCTTCATCTTTTATCCTTTCTCTATATTAAAGAAACTTAATTTTCTTTCCCTTATCAAGTATTTCCAATGAATTTTCTTCAAGCTCTCTTTTCAAGTTCTTTTTTCAAACTATCTTTTTAAACTATCTTTTCAAGCTATCTTTTTAATCCATCTTTTAGGCTTCCCTTTTCTTACTGATCCAGCCCTAATAGATACAAAAATCAAAGCTATACGCATCTGCTTTCCGCAGAGAGTCTGAGAAATACTTGGCTCTTTCTATCCTTATCAATCGCCACGGAAATCTCATTTACACGGGGAAGGGGATGAAGGATTGCCATATCCTTCTTGGCATTTTCCAGCTTCTCCTTGGTCAGGATATAAATGTCTTTCAAACGAAGATAATCTTCCTCGTTAAAGAAACGCTCTTCTGTACTCTGGTCATATAAAGGATATCCAATTCCGGAATGGAGCCCTCTAGGTCGGTGGTTTGAATGAATTCCGCCCCCTCTTCCTTCAGCTTTTCAATTTCGTACTCCGGAAGCTGTAACTCCTCCGGGGAAATCAGAATATAGCGGTTATTGGATAACGAAGCACAGCATCAATCAGGGAGTGTACGGTACGACCGAACTTTTTAAGTCTCCGCACAGTCCAATGGTTAAGCCGGAAAGTTCTCCCCTGCATCTCCTAATGGTTAAAAGGTCAGCTCAAGGTCTGGGTGGGGTGAAAATGTCCACCGTCTCCCGCATTGATAAAGGGTACGGAGGTATGATTTGCCGCTACCACCGGTGCTCCCTCCTTGGGATGTCGCATGGTAATAATGTCCGCATAGTTGGAGACGGTTTCAATGGTATCCGCTACACTTTCTCCTTTGGCCGCAGAGGAACTGCTGGCTCTCATGAAGCTTCCAGAACGGATCCGCCTAATTCCAGCATCGCCGCCTCAAAGGAAAGTCTGGTTCTTGTGAAGGCTCAGAAGAGAGTCGCCAGTTTCTTGTGCTTACATCTGTCCCAGTACTCTTCTTTTGTTTTTCTCAATCCGGTCAGCTCAGATCCATCAAATGATCCAGCCTTTCAATGCTTAAACCAAGATGTTAATGATACTACGATTTTTCCTTTGCCATTTTCTTTTCCTTTTCCTATTTTTGCCTACAAAACCATTGCGAAATCAGCTTTTTAAGCTATTTCTTCCGAAACATTTTCTTCATGAAAAATTTCCTACAGAAAAACTTTATGCTTCTCTCCAGGACTCATCGGAGGGGTTATCTCTAAAGCGAAGCAGCTTTTCCTGCTCCTCCTTCTCAATATAGCCCTGCTCTACTGCCACCGGAAGAAGGGCATCCAGATCGCAAAGGAGTGGTTTACCACCTGGCCTCTGTCAGTCTGTCCTTTCCCTTCTGCATGCCATAGGTGAAAAATGCTGACAATGCCCAGAACCTCCGCGCCATTTTCCTGTAAACCTTTTACGCAGTCCAGAACAGAGCTCCGGTGGAAATCAAACCTCCACAACGACCACCTTATCTCCCTTACTAAGCTTTCCTTCCACCTGATTCTGTCTTCCGTGATCCTTTGCGGAGTCACGAACATAGCCCATGGAAGACCAAGAATTTCTGCGGTAATAGCAGCATGGGCACCCTGCTGTAGAGGTCTGAAAAGCGCCTCCGCCTCGGGAAACTCTTCTTCTACAAGAGCTGCCAAGCCCTCTTCAATCTGTCTTCTACCTTTGGAAAAAGACAGGGTCAGGCGGTTGTCGCAGTAAATCGGGGAATGAATCCCTGACGCCCAGGTAAAGCTGATCCTTCGGCCGTAAAAAAATACCGCCTGAATGGATAAAAAGTCCCTTTGCAATCTCTTTTCTTTCTTCCCATAATATTCTCCTTCTATCCTATAGCTTTTCTATATTTTGATGTCTCACAATCTCTATCATTCTACGATTGCGTTTTGGAAGCTAGGCATCACAGAACGGTCCTACTGCCTCTCAATATGCTCTCACCCTGCTTTACACATTCCGGTGCTTAGGCATCACAGAACTGCTGTACTGCCTCCCGGTAAGCTCTCCACTGGGTTTCTCCGCCTTGGTACTGGGCTGTCCCATGACAATATAGTCGGAGCCAACCTTCTTGGCCTCCTCCGGTGTCATGACACGCTTTTTGGTCTCCCACCTTCCTCCGGCAAAACGCACCCCGGGGGTTACTGTTAGGAAGTCCGCACCGATTCTTTCATGGATTTCCTTGGCTTCATGGGGGGAGCAAACCACTCCGTGAAGTCCTGCCGCCTTGGCATTTTCCCCGTAATGGAGTACCACTCCTTCACGGTTTTCGGAATCAAAAAGCTCTCTTCCATCATTCTCTGGTCGGTGGAGGTAAGCTGGGTTACTGCAATCAGGATAGGTAAATGCTCTCCCCGGAAAAGCTCTTCCAGTCCCGCCTTCATCATTTGGATTCCTCCGGAAGCATGCACATTGGTCATATCCACCCCTAAGGCCTTCAGAGAAGCTCATGCCTCCCTTTACGGTGTTGGGAATGTCGTGGAGCTTTTAAATCCAGAAAAATAGAATGGCCACGCTTTTTAATCTGCTGTACAATCTCCGAGTCCTCACTGTAGAAAAAGTTCCATTCCTACCTTCACATAGGGCTTCCGTTCTTCTCTGGAAAGAGGTCTAAAGTCCACGCCTCCTTCCCTGTCGGGAAGTCTAAAGCTACAATCACGTCTTTTCCCATGGTTTTTTTCCTTTCTGTCTGACTTACGCAAAAGCTATATTCTTCATTTCTTATTCCGCTCAGCGAAAAAGAAACTTTTTCATTAATCAATCTCCTGATAATATCCTGTAAGGAAGAAACCCCTAGCTCCTCACAAAGAATGGAAGATTCTCCAAAATATCCCGGCAAACATAGGGGTGTACCAGATTCTCCGCCCCGATTTCCACCGCACTGACTCCCCGCCATCATCATTTCGATTACATCCTCCGGAGAGGGCAATGCCTCCCATGCCGATAATGGGAATCTGCACGGCTTTTCGCACCCTGATACACCATCCTGAGTCAATGGGGAATACTGCCGGTCCGGAATAGCCTCCCACCTTATTGGCTAAAACCGGTCTTCTTCTTTTTATATCAATTCGCATTCCCAAGAGGGTGTTGATTAAGGAAATACCGTCGGCTCCTGCTGCCTCCGCCGCCTTTGCCATTTCCGTAATATCCGTCACATTGGGGCTTAATTTCATATAAACAGGCTTCTTAGTCTTCTCCTTTACCCGCTTACAAACCTCCGCCACATTTTTGCATCGGTTCAAAGGCCATCCTGCCGTTATGCACATTGGGGCAGTGAGATATTTACTCTTCAAAAAGCCCTACATTTTCCACCTTGTCCATCTCTCCGCAAGGATGGAAAACTCCTCGAATGAGAAACCGGAAATGTTGGCAACCAAGGGCTTATGGAATATCTTTTTTAAGGCGGGAAGCTCTTCTTCCACCACCACCTTAACCCCCGGATTTTGCAAGCCCACGGAATTCAGCATTCCCATGGGGCACTCTGCACATCGGGAAGAGCATTTCCTTCTCTGGTTCCACTGTAGTTCCCTTTAAAGGAAATGGAGCCCAAAATATTTAAGTCATAGAGCAGCGCAAAGTCCTGTCCGAAGTTGTAACAGCTGGAGGCAGGAATCAAAGGGTTGTCCAACTCCAGCGAAGAGAGTTTTGTTCTTAAATCCACCATTTTTCTCCCCTCCTTAACATAGAATCTCATCATAGGAAAATACCGGTCCGTCCTTGCAAATCCGGTTCATTCCGGTCTTCATTTTCCTGCTACAACCCATACAAGCGCCAAAACCGCAGCCCATTCTTTCCTCAAAGCTGAACTGTCCGTCCTTTACCTCTTGATACACTGCCTTTTAACATGGGCTCAGGCCCTGCAGCACAGGGCATAGTCATGTTGTCCCAAAATGCTCGTTACAAAGTCCCTTTGGCTCCATAGGAGCTGTCTTCCGTGGTGATATTAATCGGTACGGATAAAGCACGGAACTCTTCCTCGAAGAAAACATCTTCCTTACTTCTAAATCCTAAAGCCACATAAGGATGCTTCTTTTCCTGTACCAGTTTTTTACAAAGGTAGTAAAGGGGAGGCACTCCTACACCACCTCCGCAAAGCACCGGATGATCCGGAACCCGGCTTAAGTCATAGCCGTTACCCAAACCGGTTAGAAGGGATAGATATTCCCCCTCTTCTTTATAGGAAAGAAGCTCTGTACCCTGTCCCAGTACCTTGTAAATCAGTGTAAGCTGATCTCCCTCCACATCACAAACCGAAATGGGACGGCGAAGATATTTTCCCGGAATCTCCACTTCCACAAACTGCCCGGGCCTCTGAATCGCCGAGCAATCCCCATCCATTTTCAAAAGATATACATCCTTTGCCAGGGGACGATTCTCTAAAATCTTAAACTCCCGTTCTTTCATCTTCCCTTTTGTACTCCTTTACTCCCAAACACTTGACTCAAGTTTTTCACTATTAAAAAGCTCCCGGTATTTTCACCCGGTATTTTAAACCGAGTATATATTTCCTGAATATCCCTCTTTCATACAAAGAACTCCATCCAGTAAGAAGAATCCTTCAAAATTAAGTACTCAATCCTCTAAAAAGCCCTTTTTCTCATCATAAATCTCTTTTCCCCTCATAAAAGGTCTTCACTACCTCCCCTGAACCTCCATACCGGAGAAAAGAGTGCTTCTTCCCATGGAGTAAAACTTTTCCGGGTCTACCTGATAGACTTTCTCACAGTCCAGGATTGCAAGATCCGCTTCTTCTCCCTCTGCAATATACTTGGGACCACGAATGGGGAACAGCTCTCTAGGCTTGGTGCACATAATTTCCAAAAAGTCTGTATAAAGAAATAGCGCTGCAGGCCTTTTTCCCACTGTCTCGAAAAAGCTCCTCCGTACCGCACTTTGCTTTTCTAAAGTCTACACGCTCCGGATCCTGGTCCAAAGGATTACGGAGTACCATGTTATGGAGCATGGAGGCAAAGGCAGTTTCCAAGCCCACGATTCCAAAGGAAGAACCGTCTAAACCCTTGGCCTTCTCCTCCGCACTATGGGGGGCATGGTCTGTAATCAGGCAGTCCAATATACCTTCCTGTATACCTTTAATCAATGCCGCCCTATCCTCCATACTGCGGATAGGCGGATTCATCTTCCAGGAGCCATCCTCCTGTAAATCCTCATCGGTAAACATCAGGTAGTGGGGGCCGGTCTCTCCGGATATGGGCAGTCCTTTTTCCTTCGCCTTTTGAATTAGTGCCACAGATTCCTTGGTGGAAACATGGCAGATATGGTACTGTGCACCGCTTTCCTCCGCCAGATGAATATCTCTTTCCACCTGCTTCCACTCGGAAGCACTATTAATGCCGGTGTAGCCATGGGCCTCAGCAAACATCCCCTCATGGATGCATCCGCCGGGTTTTTAATTCTCTTTCATCCTCACAGTGGGCAATCACGGCCTTTCCCACTGCCTTTGCCTGAACCATGGCCTCCAGCATCAGCCAGTCATCCTGCATCCCCTTTCCGTCATCGGTAAAGCCGATGACATAGGGAGCCAATTCCGCAATATCGGATAAGTCCCCTCTTCCACTCTGATTTTTCGTTAAGCTTCCATAAGGATACACGGCAATACAGGCATCCTCGTGAATTTTATCCATTTCCAAAGTCAAATTCTCTATATTTGAAGGAGGAGGATTTAAGTTCGGCATAGCACAAACTGCGGTGTAGCCCCATGGGCAGCCGCTCTGCATCCGCTCTTGATGGTCTCTTTATAGAAAAACTCGGGCTCCCGCAGATGCACATGTACATCCACGAAGCCCGGAACAATCAATTTTTCCATCCATATCATAAACGGTGGCACCCTCTTCGTCCACTTTAGAGAATTGAAGAAATAGTTTTCCTTCCGAAATCAAAAGATCAGCCTTTACGATTCCTTCCTTTTTGTAAACAAAGCCATTACGAAGAACGATTTTATTCACCCTATCCTCCTTTATTCCCATCTCTACGTCCGACAGAGTATAGCAAAATTCCAAGGGTCTTGCAAGGGGAGATTCTGCCTCTGAATACCTACAGCTTGTATAAAATTGCCAAAAGCGCTGCTGTCAATTTAGGCGAAAGCTTTACTCATCCCAGCCTTCCTTAGGCATAATGAAGGCAAGCATAGTTTTTCTTCTCCTCCGACAAGACAATGTCATCCAGATGGGTCTGTTTTGGAAAATTCATGGAATCCTCAGATTCCACTACCAGCCAATTCACCCCCGCATAGCGAGCATCCTCTAAAGCCTCTTCCTTGGTCTTTCCTTCTCCGTAACAATCCTCCAAATCAATCACATCTACTCTATAGCCTTCCTCTTTTTTCCGAATTACTGCAGGATAATAATATGTCATTCTAACCTCTTTTCTATACTAGTGGGTGTTTCTCCCATAATGCTCTTGAAAAATTTTGATAAAAATTTCCTTGATTATGAAAGCCTGTGGCTTTAGCCACATCTAAGACCTTGTCTTCTCCCTTGGAGAGCAGGTCCACCGCCTTTTCTACTCTGTAACGATTGATATATTCCAGCGGGGAAATCCCCACATTGTTTCCAAAAAAACGGGTAAAATACTGCTCGTTTAACTGACAAAGATTTGCCAAATCCCGAATATAGATCTTCTCCGCATAATGCTCACGAATATATTCAATACTGTTCTTAACAAAAGAACCTGCTTTTCCTCTACCACCAAGTCGTCTTTCCGCAATGAGTCCCATACCCTCCATAATAGCAAAGAGCTGTAATAAGCCCCCCTTAACCATCATATGGTCCGCCAGTCTTTCCAAACGATAGGAAACGCTTCCTAAAATAGAGTCTTCCTTCTTTCCATGCTGATGAAACAACTTGCAGATTTCCGAAAAGCCCTGTACCATCTCTAAAAATCCCAAGTGAGATAAACTGATTTCTTTAGGAAAAAAACGCTCTTCTTCTCTTAAAGCCCTGAAGAATCCCCGCTCCAGAATATCCTCCTCTGAAAAGCAAAAATCCTCTAAGCGGAAACATAGAGAATGCTCACTGGCCTTCTCCGACGCGGCATACAAACGGTGGATACAGCCCTTGGGAATTAAAATCAGACATTCCTCTTCGATATGGATTTCTTTTAGATTGAGATAAAGCTGAAAGCTGCCTTCCTGAAAATAAATCAGTTCGTAATAGTCATGCCAATCCGCCTCTACTTTTAAGCTTTCTTCTTTGGTACTGACGCTGGTATAAAGCCTTGGCAGCGGATACTCCCCAGGAATGGAGCTGTGTTTTTTTGTTCTTTGCATAGCACCTCTCCCTTTTGGAATATCACAGTTTGCAAGCTCGGTAGAATAAAAATAAGCAGTTACATCTCACCATAGGGGAAAACTTTCCGCCATAGAAAAGCAGAGTTCTCTATAGGCAAAAGGCTAATTTTATAAGCCAAACTCTGAAAGTAAGCTTTTCTAAATATAACTTGTCCCTGCAGCTTTTTGATGTCCTCCACCCTGCCCTTCTCGGCAAGGATTCCCATAAGAAGAGCCATCCTTTGCTTTTCCACTCTCAACGCCTTTTTCCATGCCTTTTTCCATACCTTTTTCCATTCCTTTTTCCATTCCTTTTTCCATGCCTTTTTCCATGCCTTTTTTTCCATGCCTTCTTCAATACCTTCCTGAAATGCTTTTTGTCTGTACTGCTCTAATACTAAATTCATTTTTTTGCTCTCCTTTCTTATCCAGATGCCTTGATTTCAGCAAAGCTACTCTTTTCGATAAAAATTTTTAGATTGCATTTCCTCAGGATTCTCCCTGATGAAAGTCTTTGGCAAGATTTCCTAAGGCATTATCCTGTTTGCAATCCGTATTAAAAATATAAGATATGGGAGCTCATCCTGAAAAGCAGCCCCTATTTCCTCTATCTTCCTTTCGATATGATAAAGCTGTTTCTTTGCTTTGAAAATATCCTTATCTGTAATGAATATAATATAGCTTTTCGGGCAAATGCGTAAAGTCCTCCCCTTTTCCCAGATAATGAATATCCAACAGCGCGGCATGATATCTGGCTCTTTTAGGTCCGGCATCTTGGGATGTATTTTGAATTTCTATATTGTACAAATTTCCTGATCATCTTCACAAAAAGCAATCCAGAAGCAAAGAATGACCGTACAAATTAGGAAGATCTTTCTGTACATACTGCTTTTTTTACTTTTTAAACTTTTTTATTCATTAAAACTTGTAAAACATATTCCGTGCAAGACTTTTCCTCGAATACAAAGTCTCATAAAAATATCATCCATTAAGGTGAAAGATTCTATGGTTTTTGCGTTTTTTTCCAAGTCCTCCATATCTTTCTTGTCTGTATGATGAAAGTTTGAATTTTTAGCTGATTGAGTCATAGGGTAGACTCCTTTCTGTGATAGATTTTTTAGAAGATGAAAAAGAATAAGAAGTAAATGATTTTTAGATAAATAAATCGTTTAATATAAGATTATCAGAATAAAAATAAGATAGTAAAATGATGAGAAAAAGCTTCTTTTCCTATTATAAATCAAGTATGCTAAAATACCTATTATCCACATTCGGATAATATTCATTAACGGATAAGAGAGCCGGAAGAGATACCCGGCAGATTCAACAAAAATCCCTTTAACTTTTTATATATTCAAGGAGATCATTATGCCCATCGGAAAAATCAGTTTATGTGCTACTCCCATCGGTAATCTGGAGGACATCAGCTTTCGGGTGCTCCGTACCTTAAAAGAAGCGGACCTTATTGCTGCAGAGGATACCAGAAATTCCATTAAGCTGTTAAATCATTTTGAAATTAAAACTCCCATGACCGCCTACCACGAGTTTAATAAGGTAGAAAAGGCAAGGGAGTTGATTGCACAATGTATGGAAGGAAAACATATCGCCCTGATTACGGATGCGGGAACCCCCTGTATCTCCGATCCGGGAGAAGAGCTGGTGAAGCAGGCAGTGGAACAGGGAATTCCTGTGGAAAGTCTTCCCGGAGCTGCTGCCTTTGTACTGACCTTAAGCCTTTCCGCCCTCTCTACCAGACGCTTTTGCTTCGAAGCCTTTCTTCCCACAGAAAAGGCCAACAAAAAAGAGCGGCAGCGACTACTCACCCAATTAAAGGAAGAGGAACGGACTATCCTTCTCTATGAGGCTCCCCATCATTTGCGGAAAAACCTTGAGGACCTTCGAGAAGCCTTTCGGGGAAAATAGAAAAATCACCTTGGCAAGGGAATTAACCAAAAAGTACGAAGAACTTCTTTTATTTGGACTTAGATCTGGCGATAGAGAAATATCAGGAAGAAGAGCCCAGAGGAGAATTTTGCCCTGGCTATAGAAGGAAAGTCTTTAGAAAAGAAAAAGGAAGAGGCTAAGGCCCAATGGGAAGAGCTGTCCATGGAAGAACATTTGCAGGAATACCTGGATAAGGGACTTTCTGAAAAAGAAGCCATGAAAATGGTAGCAAAGGACAGGGGAATCGGAAAAAGAGAGTGTACCAATACTTTAAAGGCCCAGGATTAGGGCCTCTATAATCCTAAATTTTTGCATTTTATACGCTTTGGAATTTATAGAGTTCTAATACTATGATTTTTCGATTTTCATGAGTTCTAATAATATGATTTTTGATTTCCGTAATTTCTAAAAATCATCTAAATAAGCAAAAAGATTGCTGGCATTTTTTTCTTTTTTTCCCTGTAGACTGGGCTGTGCAACTTAGTAAAACAGGAAAGGAGTATAAAATGATTAGTGCAAGAAACCATTTTCATGGAAATGTAAAAGAAATTCGTAAGGGCGCCGTAAACGGCATTGTGAAGTTAGAAACTCCCGGGGGAAACCATGTTAGCTCCACCATCTCTATGGAAGCGATTGAAGATTTAAAAGCTTACAGAAGGAAAGAAGGCTTGCATCTTCGTAAAGGCTACAGAAGTGATGCTGGCAAATGAGAATCTGAAAATCTCTGCAAGAAATCAGTGGAAGGGTACTGTAAAGGAGATTAAGGAAGGGGCCGTAAACGCCATCGTGAAGCTGGAGATTGAGGAAGGCGTAACCATCACTTCCACCGTCTCTTTAGAGGCTGTTAAAGATCTTGGCTTAACAGTAGGTGCCAAGGCCGTTGCCATTGTGAAGTCTACCTCAGTAATGTTGGGAGAAGAATAAAACGAGGCTATAAAAAACGAATATTAAAAACTATTTTTTATGCAGTATAAGTCTGAAAAAGGGTAGTCTGAGCCTGCCGGTACTTGACGAAAAACAAGAGCAACGCAGTTTTTCGCTTTAGTACCGATGTGTGTGAAGCTAGCGAGAGCGTGCCCTGACTTCAGACCTATACTGCATAATTAACTTTTCAATATTTTTATAGTCTCGTATTATATCAGCCAGAGGTAGAGGTAGACAAAAAGCGGCATGGTCAGAATCGCTACCAGGGTTGTGAAGATATTAATACAGCTGGCGTATTCCGCATCCTGCTGATAGATAATGGCAAACTGATTCACACTGGTTCCGCTAGCAATGGCACTAAGATAAGTCACCAAAAATCTCCTTTCCCATAGGAAGACGCCCGGCTATATGCCCCAGTTTGAAAAAGAGCAATAAACAAAGGGGAAAAAGACCATTCTTAACAAAGTCACGAAAAATAATCTTTTATTCTTAAAAAAATTCTCAATAGGCATTTTTGCCAGGACCATACCGGTAACCATCATACTGACAGGACCTATCATTCCTCCGATATCTTTAATGGCTTGTCCCAAGGGTCCGGGAACAGAAATCCGAAAACGAAAGCAAAAGAAAGCCAAAATGATTGCTAAAAATATTGGGATTTTTAAAAACTCGAGATCTTTCTTTGAATAGGGAAGCTCTTCCGAATTCTACTAGTCTCCTCCGTAAAATTTCTTTCCTTTCTCCCTTCTTTAGCTGTTTTTTTGAAACAAAGAAATGCCATGAGTCCAAAGCAGAATATTATAGACACCGATATAGGCGGTAATATAAATTAGATAATCCTCCCCCAGGGCATAGGCTACGATAGGAATAATAATATTTCCGCAATTACTGTAAATCACCGCAGTTTTTCTCCACTACAGTTATGGGAAAAAACTTATCCAAAAGAAAGATAAAAAGTAAAAAAGCCTTGTATTCCCAAAGCCAGTATTCCACAAAGAAAAAAATGCTCTTTGCCGCTCCGGAGTAACTTCCACCGTAAAGGCATGAAAAAAAGCACAGGGAGAAATCAGATACAAGCACAGCTTAGACAGGGGTTTGACTATCTTCTTTTTTTAAAATGTCTTTTTACCAAAATAAATCCGGCAAAAAGCATCAAAAAAAGGGCTATGATTTTTTTCTATTAAAAGCTAATTCCATTCCGTCTCACCTCTTCCTAAGCTCCACTATCTGTCTCTTTTTTTCAAAAATATATTCTATACCTTAGCTTCATTTTCCATCAATATTTTATGCTTATGAAAATCTTTTTAAAATTCTCTCCATCATTCTCCTGTGCTTAACCATAAGTCTATCCCGTCTTAGCGTCAAGAGCAAAGTAAGACTAAGTTTCAGACGAAATATTGTACACTTCGAGAATGATACTCCTTAAAAATAGAAGAAAAGTGTACCCCTGACTTCTGTAAATGACACAGAAGCCCTTGGATACACTTTTTCTTTAGATTAGCGATATTATTGATTTTTACTTTCTCAATTACATAGAATGCTTCTCAAGACTTTCGTTTCTCTTCCGAGCCCTAAGTCTTCTTCTCTTTCTCAATAGCTTTTTTTCTTTCCCATAAGCCATAAATACAGAGGAGTAAAAGACTGGAGCCGAAAAAGACCAAAGTTTAAAAAGCATATTGCTCATGTCTCCGGTAGTACCGCTCTTCCGTATTTGTCCACTCTTCCCTTTCGGATAGCAGCCAAATACTCTCCGATGATTTGCAATTCCTCCAAGTCTTCCTTGCTTAGCTCTCGCTTCTCTCCAAGAATTTCTCCCAATCTCTGGGCAAGGTCATCCCGGGTGTAACCGCTTCCAATTTCTCCCTTCTTCTTTTTCTTAGGATCCATTCGAACAATACGGTCTGACAGTACCATACTGTTTCCTCCGCCGGGACGAATCGGAAGGCCGTACTTCTCAATAAAGCGACGAACCTCTTCCGGAAGTATATCCACAGGTACATAAATAGGATTTCCGTTACGATCCAGCCCTACAAAAAGTAATCTCTTTCCCGGATCTCCGGGAATAGACTATTAGGGATTTTGATTATAAGGATTTCGCTTATCGTTAACAATTGTATCTCCCGGACGAATAGAAGGTTTAAAGCCATTATTCTTTCCTCCAATACCGCCTATGCCTCCCCTCGTTTATCCTTCTCATAAAGCAACCATTGGAAGCCGGGCTTTTCCATTAGGGCAAAACCTTCTCCCAAAACACCGTCCTTTCCAAGCAGATGATAGAGGCCATCCTTATCCTTAAGATACAGTTCTTCTTCAATACTATAAGCTCCTGCAAATTTCGGTTTTGTAGGAATTCTGTGGTTTCTTCCGTAAGAAATCACTGTCGGACCCTCATCGGAAGGCTGGAATACCAAAGCCTCCGTTGATTCCCCGATACTTCGCTTCCTTAGTCAAATTCAGAAGTGCGTAGCGTTTTGCACGAGTAAGGTTTTTCAAGCTTAGGTTTCCTAATTCATCATTTTCCTGAACAGAGAGTAAAACATATTTTCTGCCTTCAATGGTGATTTCCGGCTTAGCATCTCTATCCTTGAAGCTATCTCTACTAATGATGCTGTCTTCTTCGTCAAATTCTCCCTTCATCAGCTTGTCCATAGCCCAGTCCTTTTCCACATAAAGGGCATAGGTCTGCTTTGCGATGTCCTCTTTTCTTGTTTTAAAGTCTGTGGTATGGAAGGAGAAACTGACTTCTTCAATTCATACTGTAAATGATAGCCGTCCTCAGCCTTCGTTGCTTTTTCTATGTCGGAAGAGGATAGCACTTCCAAACGACTCTCCCTATCCGTGAGAGACAGCTTGTAAAGGGCTGTTTTTCTTCCTCAAAGTCTACATTTCCTTCATCCGGAAGTCTTTCTCAAGACTTACTGCCTTTAGATAATACTCTCCCTTTAGGGAAGACCATGGAGCCGTAAAGTTCCCTCCTGATAGAGCCTGTTTTTTTCTGCATCAGGTATCCCTTCTTGGAAGAATCCAAATTTTCCGGATTTCCTAAAAGGGTCTTGACAATACCGTCTGTAATCTCCTCCTCTTTCCCGTTGACCACCAGTTTTTCCGCTGAAGGCTTCCGCTCCTACCGCATCCTTATAGAGTTTAAATTCCACTCCCGGAAGGATAGCATTATCCGATCTGCCTGCTTCTTCGTGATGAACTCTTGTGGAGAGCTGAATGCGGTTCTCTCTCTTGGAAGATCCAAAACATTGTCCTTCACAAAGTAAATCTGAGAATCTTCTCCCTTCTTCACCACAAAATTGTCCTGGTTGTCAATTTGGAAGTGCAGTTCTTTCATCGGATGGAGGGAGCTCGGAAGATTTTCTGCCGGTAGAATGCTGTACTCCTCTCCTGCCACCAAATCTCCTTCAATGCTAAAGCCTCCGTTTGCATCGGTGGTATAGACTTTTTCACTAACTACCGCTTCTCCCTTAAAAAGACCTTTGATTTTTACTTCTAAGCCCTTCAGCTTCTCTTCATTTTCCCAAAGCTCACGCTTTTTGTCCTTCTCTTGATAACTGAGAAGGGGGTCAATGCCATAGTGGTTGAAGCGAACCCCGATGACTCTATCCACCTGAGTTGTTTCTTTCTCCAGTTCCTTTGCGGAAAAAAACGGAAGGGACCGTAAAGTTTTTGATCCAAACGATACCCCCTTGGCTCCTTAACTTCCTTTACATAGTAATCTTGGTACCATTCCAGGTTGGAGAAGCTAAGGCGACCTTCTTCGTTGCTTTCCTTCACCAAAGGCTTTCCGCTACCGTCCTTCACGGGCTGTTCTCCCTTGGCATCCAAGTAAAGTCCATACTGTGCCCCGGATAATTTCTCTCCGGTATGCTCCGCTTCCTTAATCAGATGTAAGGTTCCGGGAATTCTGGTATTTTTCGCAAAGCCCGCCTTTTTCCGTCATGGCTGTCTCAGGAAGTCCTGCCTCTGTTTCCAAAGACACTTTCCAAAGAACAGGCAAATACTACTTTACCTTCCTCCTTTGGACGAACCGCAAAGAAGTACTTTTTCTTTTCCTGTCCGGAACTTTCCATTTCAATGCTGTAACCGGTTGGAGCCTTGGTCTCCACAAAGTAGTAGAGTCCAATAGGAAGCCCCTGGGAAAATGGCTTGTTTTGATAAGATAGATTTTCCTTATTGCCGCCATCCTTCGTGGACAGCTTTCCGGAGCCATCTGTCGTAAAATCTCCCAGATAAAGGTCGGTTTCCGGCTTTCTCAGCACAAGGTTCGGGCACAAGGTAGCAATTTTCCCGCCCTGTTCCAAAGCCTCCGCCTTGTCCGCCTTTCCGCTGTCCTTTACCTGATAGAGGGCAAATGTCGCCTTCTCTAAAGCCTTTTCATCGATTCTGTCAATCTTTGTCAAGCTTCCTTCTGCAAGAATTCGCTTTGCCTTCACCATCAGACTTCTATCCGCCCGTTTTTCCAGGGTGATTCCATGGCTTTCCACTGCCTCAATGCTCTTTCCGTCCTTGGAAAGACTGAAAAGGGCATAGTCACCGGCCGCATTTTTATGGTAAAGGATGGACTGAGCTGTTCGTTCCAGTCGGTAATACTCCCCTGCCACCAGCTTTTCCACAGTTTTTTCTGTCTTATCTCCATTGTCCCAGGAAAATGCCGGACTCTCTTCCTTTTTGCTTCCGTCTCTATTGGCAAGATAAAGCTTATAGGAAGAATAAGCCACAGGGAAGGAGTTTTGATCCTCTTCCGAAATTAAAATTCGGGTAGGAATATTCTTTAAAATCAGCTTAGCTCCGCCAGCGCTATAAAAACCTGCCTCCGGAGAATCATTGGCGGGCTGCTTCAGCTCCAGATTACCGCTGTTCAGGGTTAATGGAAAAAGCAATCGCAGGTCCCTTTTCATAGCCTCTTGGAGGAACTTCCTCGCTAAAGCGATATTCCACTCCGGTTTTTAATATGCCCAGTAAGCCGCCGTCCTTCTTCATTTCCTCTTCTGTAAGAAGAATATAGGATTCAGAGCCGGAGCTATGCAAAGTATAGCGAGAAGAAGCATCCCTACTTTGCAGAAAGTCCTCCGTCTTTCCGGTGATACGGAATTTCACTCCCTTTAGAGCATTCCCTGTCAGAACATTTCCTTCCCCATCCTTCTTTTCAAAGGAGAAGACTGTGGGATAGTTTCGAAGAACCACTTATCTCCATCCTTTTCTCCCTGATAGTTTAGGGTACTACTGCTTACAGGAGTTCCGTTAGGGGTTTTTCTCACGCTCTACATTGAAAACAATACGATTGCTGAGAAGATATCCTGTTTCCGTATCAATCTCCTCCAAGGGCATACTGTCCCCAGGGAAGACCGTTTAACTGAAGGCGTCCTTCATAAGTAAAGCCGCCCTGTCCATCCGCTACTGCCACTGCAGGAGCAGTTTCCAATTCAGCGCTTTCTCCATTTCCAATGCCGGCAATATACTCATAAAATCCCTCTTTTCCGGCTACCTTAACCATAGGGAATTCCTTAAAAGTAATCCCCTTCATCTCCGGATCCGGATTAATATAGAACTTAAATTTGGTCTTATAACCGGTCTTATCCCCCTTTCCCTTTCCTACATAAGAAACTTTCTGAAGACGAGCATTTTCCTCTTCATAAACCTTCTTGATTTCTGCGGAACCGGTTTTGTATTCCTCCAGTTCTCTAAAGTTAAAGAATGCATCCGCTACCTCTGTCTCCTCTTTCATAGGCTTTATTTTCTGCAGTCCCGCTTTCTTCTTATAGGGAGCTATAAATGTTTCTATCCCTCTTATATCCTGTAGGAGCTTCCATTTCCATAATATAGAAAATATTTTCCGTAGGGATACTAGGGTCATAAGCCTCGGTAGTAAATCGAATTTGTCCATTACCATCGGTAACTCCGTAGTCTTCCGCAATACCCAAAAGTTCCTCTTTAGTCGCAGTTGGCAACATGGCGCGATATTTTTCCTCAAAAATACCAAACTCTGCGCCGGGTAAAGGCAATTTCGCCTTATTATCCGCAAGAGAGTCCTTCTTTTCCATGAGATAAATTGTCTTTCTGGAACCGGAAGAAAAGTCAAAGGACTGAACCTTAACCCCACGCCTAGCGATGGAGTCCGGTTCTCCTGCAGCTTTTTCACAAAAATCACATTTTCAAAGGGCGGCGTGGAGTTCTCTATATCCGCTATAATGTCTGTGGCATAGGTCAAAACATAGGTATCTGTTGTCGGATTTTTTAAAGTAATCTCCAACTCTGTCACAAGTTCATGGTTACTATCAAAGTGGCGAAGCCTCTTGGCAGTAAAATCCGTATCCAAAGTTAAAGGAGTAGCATTATTAAGATCATTCACATTTTCATTAATCCGCACAGAATTCTCTTCATGTTTCACTCTATATAGCTTAATGGACTTCATATCCAAGACTATTCCCTTGGGTATGGTATCCATCAGCACAGTTCCTCCGGGCATGTTAGCCCCTAAAGGATTAATCAGAATATTCCAATCAATAACCCCTAGATATCGATTGTTTTCTGTTCTTTGCGTTCCTTTCTTTTCCAAGATAGTATTGGGCATGTTTTGGGTTTTTCCTATTCCCACTGCATCTACAGTGTGAACCACCGGGCTACCGGAATTATAAATGGTAGGGAAGCTGCTGGAGGTAAGACTTGCCCTATTCTCCGTAACAATGGTGGCTTCCTGCAAGGTCAACCCATCTGCACTGGCATTTTGGAAAAGAATGTCCTGCCCGGCTTGGTTTAGATAAGCATAAATATCCAAATCCAAGTTTTCATTTAAAGTGTTTTGTAGTGCCAAACGCACTGCCTTAGTTGTATCATTGACGCTTAGTTCACTGCCGGAAATAATGATTTCTTCACTGCCACTGCCTATCTTTGCCCTGGTAGGATACTTACTGTCATCCGGTGCCGTTATCGTAAAATATTTGGAATCTAATAGTAAATTGTTGCCATTCTTCTTTCTGTACTTGAAAAATCCCTGTAGATTATCCTCTATAACAAGATTTTCAATTCCCTCCATGCGATTCATGTTGGCAGAAAGTCGAAAATGAAAATATGCCCTCTTCTGATCATCATCATAAAAGCTTTCCACCGTTTTTCCTAAACATATTTTGAGTCAAAGCTTGGGGAGCGGCACCTGCTCGAATCTTTTAAAGTGCTGCTGGTCATTTTCATTTGAATATAAATATAATTCCGCATAACTTTGGTAAGTATCTCTTTTTATCGTTTTTTAGCCTTATAGTTCAAAAGCAGTGGTTCTATGTTTCAAGAAACTTGCCCCAGGTCAAAAACGATTTTCTATAGGGACATCGGAATAATCGTTAACTCTACTTCTCCTCCTGCAGGAGCTGTTTTACTTGGATTGTATTTTAGTTCCGCCTCAGCTATTTCGGTACCATCCGAAGCAAAAATTTTTGCCATCTTTGGTGTAGGCGTGCCGGAAGCAGGACTTATCAAATCCTGTTTGGATACCTCCGTAAAGATATTCGAAGCGAAGCCCCTCTCCATATTGGATACTAATGTCATAAAAATCGTGGAAAACTCCGTTTCCGGCTACCAACTTCAGTTTTTCATACTTTTCCGTGGTAGCCCCCTTTCACCTTCCAGCTTAAAAGAGCTTTTCTTGGATCAGGTTCTCCCTACACCGGATGTTTCTAAGAACATAGTCTGTAGAGGAGCGGAAACCGTAGGAATTTCATTAAACTCCTCCTCTGTAGCGCCTCCTCCGATACCGTCTCCCCTGGGATAACTGGCTTCTACCTTTGCCCCGTTGGTAATGACAGGATTTCCTTGCTTGTCCTTTTTGGGAACATAGTCTTCTGTCATCAAGGTATCAAATTCAATGGAATAGAATTGCTTAAAACGGGTTCCAAAGGAAATCGTTATATCATCTCCTCCGTCAGGACCGGTTCCCTTGGTATAGGTATAAGAAACCTCTGATACATCTCCACCTTTATTGCTAAAACTATCCGTCTTGTGATTCGACTTTAAAACAACGGAACTTCCATCTCCCCTATACCTAATGGTAATTCCCCTGGTTTCATCCAGGACAAGACCCTTTCCAAGATTATCAATAAGCTTGGCTTTTAAAGGCTGCTGCTTCGTTTTTATTAAATTCCATCTTCCAACGGATACGGTTTCCGCTAATTTGTTCTCCACTTTTGTGTAAGCTAACTTTATCAATGGTATAACCATCTTTAGAGGTTCTCTTATTGATATCCTTCGGTAGTTTGGAAGCATCCTTATGGCTTATCGTTGCAATATTTTCCAATCTGGGAGGATTCTTTTCTTTATATACTTCCCCACGAACCCCTGTTACTACCCGAATGGTTTGGGGTGCACGAATAATCTCTCCCCTCTCCGGGAAAGTATAGCGGTATTCTTTAAAACCATCCCCCTTCTCCGGAACCGCTTCCATACTAATAACTTTATCCTTCCCGGTCATAGGATCTCTCTGTCCCACTAAAGTAGCATTAAGTAATACCTGATGTTTACCCAAAAAGCGGTCTGTAATCGTAAGGCCATTTAAGGGTACTCCCTTGGACTGTTCTCCCACCTTGATGTTCCAAATCAACTGTCCATTTTTCAAATCCTCAGATACCTTCTTTTCCACTCCGGAAATCACGGAAGGAAGAGGAGGAAGACTTAATTTATAATTTTTCTTTCGGAAGGAAATCTCTATGATATTATCGCCAGTGTCATGTAACTTGGAAGGATCCAATCTAAAATCCAAAGTTATAATTCCTTTGATCTCACCAAAGTCAAATCCCTCAAAATTCTCTAAAAATTCCACTTCTAATTCCCAGTTATGTGTGGTCGAATTCTCTCGAATGGTAAAGGTATAGAATTTTTACAGGATAATCTTTATTGTAATAAGTTCCTGCTCTCATGGATCGCAAAATAGAAGGAAAAAGTAAAGAGAATTTTTCTCCTCTTTTTACACTTCCCTTTGTTTTTTTGGCCTGAGCATATTGATATCCATGTGAAGTTCTTCCACTTCTATTGGAGAGAAAGTATCATTAACTTTCCAAGTACTGCTATTTCCCTCGGTAGAAGTTTTCTGGAAATCTTTTAAATTTCCTCTTAACTTTACAGTCATATTTCGTAAAGTGAAATTAATATCCTCTAAAATATGCTCAGTAGCATTCACTTCTCCTTATAGATTCCAATGGTAGAAAAGCTATCCATACTGAACTGAATACGCTCTTTATTACTAAAGAAGCTCTTATTTTCCCTTAACCTCCAGGTCTTCTACAAGTATATCTTCCTTCTCCAGATCCACGATATCTAAGCTGTTAATCCCCTCCTGCTTCTTTTCCTTCTTAATCGGCAGGTGGGTTACCTGAATCTTTCCTTCGCCTTCCAAGGCTTCCTGGAGGGTGAAGTTGATCTTTACACTTCCTTCTCCGGCTGAATCTCTTCCCATTCGCCGGTCTTTTCTTCCACAAGGAAAAAGCCCACATCATAAAGGCGCAGGTCATGTAATATAAAACTATCCTTAGAAGAAGTGCTATTATCCTCATCTTCCTCTGCCTTATGGGAAATGCTTCCCTTAGATAAATCAATAATGGAAGAATCCTTAGATTCCTCATCATGAAAAAGGGCATCTGTATCAGAAGACTCCTTAGAACCCTCATCTTTGGAAATGGCATCTATGGCCAAGGCATCCTTCTGCTCTCCTCTTTTTGCTTCCAACAAAGCCTCCTTATAGGCCTGATATTGTTCCTTTCTTTCCTCCTCTAAAATTGGACGCACTAAGAACATTACCCCCTTAGGCAGACTTTCCGGATATTCCAGCTCTGCATTAACGGTAATCTCCTCATTTTTATATTGAAAATGCTTTTTCTCGTTTCTTTCAATTGTAGAGTATGACAAGGTAGGAAGCTGCTCTGTCTCCTGCTCCCCTACTTCCGGCTTCGCCGTTCCCTCATCCTTAGCACTGTCCTGTACGGCAAGCTCTTCTTCCACTCCGGCCTCAGAAGTTTGAGATGATAGTTCTTCCTGAGAGGATACTTCTTCGCCATCTTCCAAAGAGGCTTCTGTCTCCCCCGATACCGTCTCCTCTTCAGGAAATTTCGAATCCCCTCCCATGGTAGCCTGAGCTCCATCAGCAGCAAGCCCATCCTCCGGACTTTGCTCATGAAGAACAGAACTATCACCTACGAGCCTTGTACTTTCTCCCACGGCCGTAAAACTTTGTAAGCTGATAGACAAAGCTAAAAATAATGCTAAAAAGCGTTTCATCTCTACTCCCTTCGCTGGCTCTCCACTGCATAACATGCTTCTTCCTGTCTTTTCCTCAGAAATAGCCTCCGCCATGCATTTTCAAGGATTGCCTTTGGCAAAACCGCCTAATATAGTTCTTATTTTTTAATTTTTGCACAATGCTTCCCTCTAATATCGTCATTTTCTTTTTGAATATATAACGAAAAAGCAGAAGGTGAGCGCCTTCTGCTTTTTCCCCGTCTCGTGGACGGACACTTAAGTTGAGTCTATTTATTTCAGGAGATTTCCCGTGTCGTGCTTATGGTCAGAGGACACGATCACAGGGCAGTTATGAAGTTTACAAACCAGGTATTTGTAAGTTCACAACAGTTAGTTTTTATCTAACTAACGCTATAATACAGTCTTAATTCCTAGTTGTCAATAGGAAATTTGATTTTTTTCAAAAATTTTTTTACTGCTCTTTATTTTTGTTTGCTTCCCCTTAAAGGTCAAAAGAGCCGGTATTTGTACCGTTGTTTCTGAAAGTCTAAATAGCTTAGAAAGGAGAGCTTGGGCAATTTGAGAGGGCTACTCGTTGAAAAAAACTCAGTGAAACACCGAGCTTTTTACTCATGCCTTACCCTTGTTGGGAAGCTTTCTGAATCTCCAAATATTCTCTTAAGACATCATTTAAATCTTCTGTTAAATATTCCACGTTGATGCCATGGAGTTCACAGGCTTCTTCTAAAGACTCTGCACTGGATGCGGAACAAGACACACAACCCAAGCCGTTTTGCATTAAAAATGGTGCAATCAGTTCATTCAGTGCCAGGATATCGCTGATTTTCATATCCTTGGTAATTTCTTCCATAGCTTTTTCCTCCTACTTTTCTTCATAAGCATTTGCACAAAAAGTATAGCACAACTGCTTCATTTTGTAAAGGGATTTAAATTGTCTGTAATTTCTCCAATGCAGAATTGGGAATTAAGCATTCCATATGTTCCTGGTAATAAGCTTTCACTGGCAACATTGCCATGGAGTCTTTCTCCATATTCCAGTAAAAGATTCGCAACACGATTTAGCGTTTCCATATCTTCATTCTTACTATGTACAGAAAGATAAAAATCCTTCTTATCCAAGTCTTTATAAAGACTATTTTTTCCTAAATCCATGCCATACACTGCCTTAGCCGCATCAATCACTCTGTCTAAAGTCTGAAAACGGTATAGGCGAAGCCCTTCTTCTTTTCTTACCTTGCTGTCTGTTCTCTGTCTGAGAAGATTCCATCTCCTCATCACTGTTGTCTTCTGTCTCCTTCAACTGCTTCATCAGTCCGTGAGCACCTTCAAGAATCTGGGTGGCCAGCTCTGAAATCCAGCCATTTTGTCCACTGCTTGCCGTGGAAAATTTAGAAAAGCGTGTATCTAACTCTTCCGGGTCATCCACCTTAGAAATAATGAGTTGTACCGCACCACCTTGCAAAGGGATAGCCTCAATCATCAAGGGGGTGCTATCCATAGCAAATCCCACTTCTTCCTTTGCCTTTAACATCATTTCATTAAAAAGCTGCTTAGCAGCCTGCGAGCCATAGGTCATATCCCTTAGATTTATATTTCTTGAAGATAAATCCAAACTGGATAAAGTACACTTGATGGAGTTGTCATCAATTTTCTCGATTTTCATGGCTCCTCCTTCTCCGAAATAAACTTTTTTACCCTTACTAAAAGTTTATCGGTGTGTTTATCATACTATTTTATCGGTGTTTTTGCAAATTGAATTACCCATTTTCAGAAATATTTAAGATGATATTATTCATAAAAATATTTTTATCTTATATAGCAATAAATAAATTTTATGCTTTATGAATAACCATAAATTTAATTTTAATATCCAATTTAATCTTCAATCACATATGAAAAAGTATTTTGTATGCAGTATGTCCTTTCCTTTACTTTATCTGTTCCTACAGTTTTCTTGTACTCTATAAGTTCTTACAGCATTTTTGTAACCTTTCTACTCTTAGTTTGGTCTTCTATGGTATAGTCTTTTAGATTATATTTTTCTTCAAATTGAAACTAAGCATAGAAAGCAGGTTATATGATTAAAAAACATTTTGGAATTTCTCTAATTGCCTTAACACTTTTCCTGGCTGCCTGTGGAAACAAGGTAGAGAAGCAGAAAGGAAGTCTTCCGGCTACAGAGCAGAGCAGTGCAGCGACGGAAGAAAGTAACACAGAGAAAAATACTGACTCCTCGACCTCTAAGGAAAGCGTAATTTCCGAAACTGAAGAAGGGCCTCTGCAAAGGACAGCCTACACCGGTCAGTAAAGCAAAGATGTCCTTAAAGTATTCCAACCTTGTGGATCAGGAAACGAGAGACAGAGTAAGCAATGCCTTAAAAAATGCAGGTTTAAAAGAAGAAAAGATCAAAGCCTTTCTTGCAGCTGTGGATGAATACAACAATGCGGTAGGCAAAGAAAAATCTTGTACAGGAAATGACCCAAATCGACAAGGCCTTTCCCACTTTGGACACGGACAAGCTGGTAGACGCTTGGCTGGATAAGGGAGGATTTGTCGGTAGAAACTGTAGAATCACTACTTATTCTCTGATGGGTGACTTTATTACTATAGGCAATCAGACTCCCGGAGACACCACCATGCTCTTCTCGGATTTTAATGCCATATCCACAAAAAGCATCTTTACCGGAGAGGATAAAAAGAAATTCGATACCCTTTTTTCCTTTATAGATGTAACAAACACCCATGATACCAAGGTTTTGGCGGAGGAAATTCAGAAATCCTGGAAGGAAAAAGGAAGTCAGCTTTCATAATGACAAGATGCATTTAATTTCCGTCTTTATGACCATGGACGACGGAATGAATAAGGTACAGGAGTTCGTGGGCCATGTGGGCGTTTTGGTGCAGGAAGGAGACAAATATCTTTTTATCGAAAAACTTGCCTTTGAACTTCCTTATCAGGTAGAGGAGTTTTCCAATCTGCAGGAGCTAAATGACTATCTGATGGGCTACTATGATCAAGATGCAGAGGGTCTAACGGCAAAACCTTTGATTTTTGAAGACGACCATGTACTAAAGGAGTATCGGGTAGTAGAATAAGACGGAAACCACAGGGATATGCTCCTGAAAAATGAATATAGAACTGAGTACAGATTGCTTCCAAGGGGGCTACCCTAAAAATATAACGAACAAAAGCATTCGGTGGCTAAATCCAAGTAAAGTGAATCAAAAATGTAAAGTACATGAGAAATAAGGAGAACCCATGAAGACAAAGAAAACACAAAACCGGCTTTTTCCCCTCCCTGCTTCTTTGTGTTTTCTTTTTTTGCTTTCTCTAAGCTTTTGTACAAAAGGCCAATAGCCCCAAACAGGAATATGGCGTATTTCTTGGGATGGATACCAAAGACCTTCATAAGCTAAAAGACTATAAAATGGTCATTCTTGAACCTTCCAACTTTAGTGCCGAGCAAATAAAGGAAATTAAGGAAAGGGGTACAAAGGTTTATGGCTACCTAAACATTGGATCTCTAGAAAACTTCCGCCCTACTATGAACAGTTTAAAAAGCATACCATGGCTCCTTATGAAAATTGGGAGGAAGAATACTGGATGGATGTAAGCAATCCACAGTGGCAGGATTTTCTGATTAACGACTTGGGACAGAAATACTCATCTATGGGCATAGACGGATTTTTTCTGGATAATACAGACATTTACTACCAATATGCCAAAGAGGAAATCTATCAGGGGCTGAAAACAATTTTAACAGGGCTAAAGCAATACTCCCTCCCTTTAATTTTAAATGGAGGCGATACTTTCGTGCAAAAAAGCATAGAAGATGGTAGTGCTTTGAGCCTCTTTGACGGCGTGAACCAGGAATGCGTCTTCACCAAAATCGATTTTACCAAGCCCGCTTATCTTTATCAGGACAAAGAAAGCAAAGTTTATTATGAAGAATATCTGGAAAAAGCAAAAACTGCCGGCCTTTCTGTCTATCTTACCGAATACCGAGCTGACTCCGGATTAAGTCAAGAAATCGAACAATACTGTAAAGAAAATGGCTTCCTTTGGTACAATGCGGAGAGCTTAGAGCTTAGATAGGGCAATTTCTTTTTGTTCTTTTCTTTTGCTCTATTTCTTAAGTTCTATTTCTTAAGCTCTATTTCTTAAGCTCTTTCTTTGATGATTTTTCCCAGTTCTTCCCTGATAAGGAGTTCTTTTTCCCCTTTTATTTACTTCGTATATAAAAATCTAAGTGCGGATTTCTTCGCCTTCTCTATTTTTTCTAGTTCTATATTTTCTATGGCAGAGCTTGTAATCCACTTTTTATCAAATATAATTTGTGCTGATTCCAAGATCAGCCCACAGCATAGGAATCCTTTTCTTCTAAGATAGCTTTTGCAAAAATCTGCTCGTGTTTTTTCCTGTAAAACCGCCTTATTTACCCGATGAAAAGACATTTGCATAAGACTTGTGGCAGACCAAGCCCTGCAAAGAGCATCCGAATCGCTATGCATTTGTTTTTATGAGAACTTCGATTTCTTTAGAAGCTCCCACCCATCCAAGGGCAATAATCAGCTTTAGCACGAAGAAAGGCTTCTCCTTCTTTTTCCAAAAGCTCGGTCAAAAAAGCTGCTAAGCAATCACAATAGGAAGGATAAATCGTTCTATGTTTTAACTTGGAAAGACATACTGCCATCAAATAGGCAGTAAATGCTCTCTTCCTTTTTTCCTGCTCTTCCATTTTGCAAAGCTTTTCCCATAAAAACTTCAGCCCTTCTTCTCCATGACGGTCAAAACTGTTCTCCAAGAAAAGCTGCGTCTCTTCTTCCCAGTCCTTACAGATCAGCTGATAATGATAAGCCATCTCCCCACTGTTTCCCAGCGCAGAAATAAAACGAATCCTATCCCCATCGGGAAAGCCCTCCGCTTCCAGCTTACGATATTCATCCTCCAAAGCTTCTTTTAAAAACTCCGGCTTCTGTCCCCTTGCCTCTACAGCTTCTCTTGCATTTTTATTGGATAAATCCGCCATAAGCTATCCCCCCGTTATATCAATATTCTTTTCGTATCCTTTGTATTTTACATCTTCTGAGGGTTAAAGCCTAGTTACAGTATCAAATATGATGGATTGACCACAACATCATCCTATATGGGGATGCTCAAATACCTTTTCTAGGCAATCATCTGGAAAGATGCGCTGAAATATGTCTTCTCTAAAATTACACCTGTCTAATATAATTTCTTTGGACTTAGAATTTTGCTATTGTGTCTCTTTCTAGATACCAGCCGCTCTATTCGAGTTTCTTTTCGAAGGTAATATGAGGCACCAGCCACGCCCAACAGTAGCTGTTCTATCTAGAGTTCTTTTTGAAGGCATGTGAGGCGCCGGCCGCCCTCTCCAAGCTTCTTTTTGAAGGCAATGTGGAGGTGCCAGCCATGCCCAAAAGTAGCCGTTCTATCCAGAGTTCTTTTTGAAGGCAGTATAGAGAGGTACCAGCCATGCTCTCCAAGCTTCTTTTTGAAGGCAATGTGAGGCCGTCAGTACTTGCTGAAAACGAGTGAAGCGAAGTTTGAAGCTTAGTACTGCTACGAGCCGAGGTTTAGCGGGAGCGTGCCTGAAAAAAGAAGCTTTGAGAGCGTGCCTGAAAAAAGAACTCTAGATAGAACGGCAGCAGCGGAACAAAAAAGAGAAGCCCCTAGTGCTTCTCTCTTGTTGCATTCACAAACCTTGTATACTGTGGTTGCCATCCCAGGGTAACGGTTCCGATAGGTCCGTTTCTTTGCTTGGATCATAACCTCCGCCACATTGGGGGTTTCCGAATCCTTATGGTAATAGTCATCACGATATAAGAACATTACGATGTCCGCGTCCTGCTCGATGGCTCCCGACTCTCTTAAGTCGGAAAGCATGGGGCGATGATCCGGTCTTTGCTCCACCGCTCGGGAGAGCTGAGACAGGGCAATCACCGGACAATCCATTTCTCTGGCAATGGCCTTTAAGGAACGGGAAATTTCAGAGATTTCCTGCTGTCTGTTTTCCGAAGAACGCTTTCCTCTTTCTCCGCTCATCAGCTGTAAATAGTCAATCATAATCAGAGAAATACCCTTTTCCAGCTTCATCTTCCGGCATTTGCCCTGAAGCTCGGAAACCGTAATTCCGGGGTATCATCAATCACCATATTGGCATGGGAAATACGGTCAATTCCCTCTATCAAATTGCCCCAGTCCTCATCGGTAAGGTTTCCTTTCGCAGTTTATCCGCGTCAATGGAGGTTTCCAAAGAGAGCAGACGGTTTACCAACTGCTCCTTGGACATTTCCAAAGAGAATACCATGGCCGGCTCCCGTTTCTTTACCGCCACATGATCCAAGATATTGAGTACAAAGGCGGTTTTTCCCATGGAAGGACGAGCGGCAATCAGAATCAAATCAGACTTTTGTAATCCTGCCGTTCGATAATCCAAGTCAATAAAAACCGGTGGGCACACCGGTAATTGATTCCTTCTGCTTGAAGCAGCTTCAATGCGCCGAAGCACATTCATTGCCACTTCATCAATGGGAACGAATTGCCGGTTGTTTTTCTGCATCAATAGCTGGAAAATCCTTTTCTCCGTACTTTCCAGTATGGTCTCCAAGTCTTCTTTACCGCTATAACAAAGCTCCGCAATCTCTTCATTGGTCTTAATCAGAGCTCTAAGAGTGGACTTCTCCTTCACCATCTCCGCATAGAGACGGACATTTCCTACACTGGGTACGGATATCGCTAAGTTTCTTAAACTTTCCAAAGAAAAAAACTCCGGCGGAACATCCTTTTTTCTTCGAAGGCGCTCTTGCAAACTCACAAAGTCGATCGCCACGCCCTCCGAGGACATTTCCCTGCATGGCATCAAACAAAATATGATATTGTCTGTTATAAAAATCCTCCGGCACCAGAATTTCCAAGGCTGTCATCACCGCATCCTGGTCTCGAATCATAGCACCTATGACACTTTCCTCCGCTTCCTTGGCATGGGGTACGGTTCTTAGTACAAGGCGCTCTTCCTGTTCTGCCATTCTTTCTTCCCTCTCTACTTTCGGTCTAAAAAACTCCTCCTTTTCCTCATCATTTTCTGAAAAAGAGAAGTCTTCTAATTGCTTTTAAGCCCGTGGCTAAAAGGTAATGAGTAATTGTTTTAAGCCTGTGGCTGAACGCTTACATGGAGGGTTGCTTCCACATCCTTGTGCAGCTTCACCTTAATATCATAGCCGCCAAAAGTTCTTCATGGGCACATCCAACTCCATTTTCTTCTTATCCACTGTAAGATTATGCTGCTTCTTCAGCTCCTCCTGTACTTCCTTGGTGGAAATGGAACCGAAGGCTCTTCCGTCTTTTCCTGCCTTCATGGTGAAAAACCAGCTTAATGGCCTCCAGCTTCTCCTTTAATTCCTTAGCCTCTGCCAGTCTTTTCCTCTGCCAGCTTTTTCCGCATTTTGCAGCTGTAGCTTTAAAGTGTTTAAGTTCTTCGCATCCGCCGGTACGCCGGTTTTTGGAAGGTAAAATGAAGTTTCTTCCGTATCCCTCGCTAACCTCTACGATTTCTCCCTTTTTTTCCTAATGCCTTTACATCCTTTAATAAAATCACCTTCATTACTCTACTTCTCCTTCCGTAATCATCTCATCAATGGCCTTCTTCACCTGCAGGATGCAGTCTGCCACCTCACCCTCTTTAATCTGGGCTCCGGCTACGGTGCGGTGTCCACCGCCCCCCAGCTTCTCCATTAAAACCTGCACATTCATTTCATCAATGGAACGGGCGAAATGAACACCATGCCATTTACCTTGGTTAAAACCACACTGGCCTTTAATTCCCGAATATTTAAAAGCTCATTGGCCGTCTTGGCACAGAGTACCGTGGGACTTTCCGTGCCTTCGCAGGATACACTGCTGATCGCAAAGAAATCCCGGTAAATATCTGCTCGGCTGATGGCTTCCGCCTTGGCCTGGTAATCACTGAAATCTTCTCTAAACACCTTTCGGATTCTGGTAATATCCGCACCGCAGCGCCGTAAATAGGCTGCCGCTTCAAAGGTTCTCACACCGGTCTGGTTGGTAAACTCTCTGGTATCAATAACGATACCGCCATACATACAATCCGCTTCCATGGGCTTAGCCTTAATACCGTCCCGAATGTACTGCATCATTTCCGCAATCAGCTCGGAGGCGGAGGAGGCATAGGGCTCACAGTAGCTTAATACCGCGCCCTGAATGGTTTCAGAGCTTTTGTCTGTGGTGGTCAAAAACCACCTTGGTCTTCACCATATTGAGAAGTTCCGGCTCATCAATAATGGAGGGTCTGTCACAGTCCACCACCACCAGCATGGTGTTATTATCCACCAATCCCTTGGCAGTTTCTCCGTTAATAAACATATCCTTGGGATAATCTTCATTTTCCAGGAAACGCTCCTTTAAAGGAAGGATGGTAGGCGTTACCCCGTTTTGCACAATATAAGCTCTCTTATCCAGGGCGGTAACCATACGATATACGCCCACGGAGGCTCCTAAACAGTCCATATCACTGTTGATATGTCCCATAATCAGTACCTTGTCCTTGGACTCGATAAGCTCCTGGAAGGCCTGAGCCTTTACCCTTGCCTTGACTCTGGTCACACGCTCGGTACTCTGGCTCTTTCCTCCGAAGAAGTTTAGCTTCTCGGGAGTTTTTACAATGGCCTGATCTCCTCCACGGCCCAACGCCATATCCATACTGGTTCTGGCGTACTCATAGTTCTGTGCATAGTCTCCCGCCCCTAAGCCGATTCCCAAGCTGAGGGTCACGGAAAGCTCGTTGCCCACATCCACCTTCTTTACTTCTTCCAAAATAGAGAAGCGGTCATCCATCATTTTTTTCTAAAGCGGATTGTTTTAAAACGAAAAAATACTTATCTTTTTCAATCTTCTTTACTACACCGTTGGCTGAACCGATATAACGGTTAATCTTTCTATCCACTAAGGCTGTAAGAAGAGATCTTCTTACTCTCCACCTGCTCCATAACCTCTTCATAGTTGTCCACATAAGCCAGTCCCACTACTATTCTTTCTTCGTCCAGCCTTCTCTGTAGGTCCACTTCCTCCGTCTCATCCCTAAGATATACGGCAATTAAACGCTTCTCCTCGGAAATACTGACCGCTTCCGTCTCTTCTTCCTGGAAAGCATCCACCCTGAATCAGGTCGATACAGTATTTTTCTGTCCCTGAAGGAGGAATGTACCTCTAAAACTGCTCCGCTCTCTGTTAAAATATCTTTTTGAATATTCGGGAAGAGATAAAGCAGATTTTTCTTTACTCCATTGTCCTTTTGTAGGATATGGTGAAAGGCCTTATTCTCCCAAAGGATATCTCCTCTTCATTAACAATGCAGTAAGCTGTGGGCATCTCTTCAAAAAGCCTGGCATTGTTTTCATTTGCCTTCAAAGAAAAAAATCCAAAAGGGATGACATCAGCTTGACTTCTGCTCTGATAGAGATATAAAACAAAAGCCGCAGTACAACACAGCAAAAAAAGAGAAGGACAAAAAAATGCCTTCCAATCTATAAAGCTTAATATCACTAAAATAGGAATCCACAGGAGAGAAAGCCAAATGGGCCACTGAAGATACTGGTCTATCGTCCCTGGTATTGATTTTTCTTTTTCTTCATCTGTCCTCTTTTCTAAAATAAAAAAACTCTGGGTCTCATTATACCCTTTCTTTTCTCATAGGTAAAGATAGAGAAGAATGGGAAAAATCTTTTCTTTAATTAATAAAAATCGTTTTATCCTTAAGACTTTCTTTATTGTCTTTCTTTTTTCTACTGCTTACAATGGAGCAGAGTTATGGGATAGCAAGGCTATCCCCGGTCAATATATCATGAGGTGAAGTATGAGAAAAATGAAAATAGCAGTGGCAATCATGGCATTAAGTCTTCTTTCTACAATTCCGGCTATGGCCAATTGGAACAGAGGGCAGGGCGCTAACAGCAACCGTTGGTGGTATGAAAATGAAGATCATTCCTATGCTCATTCCGGATGGTTTTGGTTAGACGGAAACAATGACGGTATTGCAGAATCTTACTATTTCGACCAGGAAGGCTGGGTTTTAACTTCCACGACTACACCGGATGGCTATACTGTAAATGATGATGGCGCTTGGGAAGTAAACGGAGAAGTACAGACCAAAGAAGTGGAAGTAAAAGAAAGCGCTACGGAAAAACGCTTCAAAAAGCTCCAAAGTAAAGAAAGTACAGAAAAAAACGGAGTAGTCAAAGACATAAAGGTACATGCCGACAATACTTTCAAAGGAATTGCGCCAAAAGCAGGGTGAGGTAAACGGAGCTGACTTTAATACCGAGCATCCATCCGACAATACAAACTAAAAAAGACTAGGTTCTGTCAAGGCCTTTCCTTTTAGTACATGCAAAAAGGATTGTATAAAATAAAAAAAGAATTTCAAACAATATTGGTCTGAAATAGGGGCATCGCTTCGTTAGCTTCGCCACGTAACGGATACTAAGCGAAAAACTGCGATTCTCTTGTTTTTCGCAAGTACCGACGGGCTCAGACTACCCCTCATTTAGACCCTATATCGCCGAAAAATTTATTCATTATTTTGAATTTATACAGTCCCTTTTTCTTTTTTAATATATTACCAGACCCAAAACTTCCTTCCCAAGAGCCTCCGCCTTCTTTTTTTGCTCTTTAGAAGAGATAGCAGGTCGGTTTTTGCAGAATAAGCCATGACAATATACTTATGATTGGATAGGGCCTGAACTCCTTCCGACTTTTTGCAAAATGTCCTCCGCAAGGCTTAGAGAAAGACCGCTCTCCTCTTGCAGGGCGGAAAGTAGCTTTTGCTCCCATTTCCGCCTCGGCTCCTAGCAAAAGCAGCTCTTCCGAAATGCCCTTTTTCTTTTGCCAAAAGGGAGAGGTTTGCCTTTACAAGCTTAAAAGCTCCTCTTCATTGTCACATCTTCCTCTTCACCGGAAAGCTTTTGCTCCCATTTCGGGAAAAAGCCCCTGCTTCTTATAACGCTTCTTGCTGCCTAAAAATCATCAGGCCATAGCCCATTTCCAAATCCTCTCTCTTGGTAATTCCTTTGTGAAGAGGAAGGGCAGAGTAATGGCAGCTACGGAGAGAAAAACCGCCTAAGAAAAATCCCTAAAATACCATATTTCAGCAAAGTCTTCTTGGAGATTCCCTGGGTTCCCAACACTTCCTCTCCCTTGGCTTCCTTTTCCTTCTTCTTCCACTCTGTCACCTGGGTGGAACGACTTTCCACAGCATCTATCTTTTTTTCTGCTGCCGGGACAATAAAGGAAAGGCCTGCAATTCCCTATCCTGACTGCTGTCTTGACTTTGTCCGCTACTTTTTACAGTATAAAGATTATCCGAAAGAACTTCCATTCTATGAGCCGGCAGGCTCTCCTCTAAAAGTAGTCTTGGCCTTTTCCAAATAAGCCAAAATCCCATCTCCCAATTCCCGCACCGGTTTTTCCGTTCTTCCCACAAGATAGATGCTTACAATACCGCTTCGTTCATTTCCGTTAACATAAAGCAGGTCTTCCACATCCTTCTTTTCAGCTTTTCCCCTGATTCCTTGGCCAGCTCACGATAAAAACCGCCGCTTTGTAGGGCTTTCGTATAGGCCTGAGTCACAGTGGAAAGTCTTGTGGCAAGCTCCTGGTCATTAAGTGCAGTCTCTCCCTCCTCCAAAGCTAAGTAAAGACTGATATCTCTTTCTCCATAAGAGCTTGTCAATCTGCATTAAAACAGAGTGGGCAAGAGCTTCTATCCGATAAAAGAAGCGATTCCTGACGCTTCCGCTCATTGGAGGCGTACTCTAAGGCCAGCTCTTTCTCCTTGGCTTTTATCGCTGCATTATCATCTCCATTCTCTTCTTCCGTCTTTAGGTTCTCCGCCTTTTGACTTTGCATCGCCTTATACAGCTTTTACAGAAGGAAGTGCCAGGCCGCAAAGTACGGTCACCAAAAGGATCCAGATTCCCTTCCGTAAACATAGAGCCAGTAGTGCCGGTAAATCTAAAATCACCTCATCCTGCAGTTCTCTTTCCATAAATATCTTTCTCCTTTTTACTTTCTCTTATTCTCACAAAGCTCCCAGGGAAGAAAATGAAGTAAAAGCCTCCAATACGCCTCCCCTATGGCTCTGGCCTTGTCGGACACATTTCGATATTCCACAGCCTCGCCTCTCGGATCCACATCCCCTGCCTTCATTCCGGCAAATACTGTGATACCTTCCTGAAGCATTCCCCGGAGAACTCCTGCAATTTCCGTCCGCATAGGAATACCATTAACCACAGCACAAACATCTCCTGCCTTTACCAATGTCCCAATAGGAAGCGTTTGTTCTAAGACCCCATCTGCCGGCGCCCGAAGAACTCTTTCCTTGCCGAAGCCTCCGATAATGCCGGGAACTCCCGTATTGGGGATAGCAGAGCCTTCCAAAAGCACTCTCCCCAGGTCATGGCCTCTTTTGCTTTCCACCACTGCATGGCAGTCTACTCCTGCAGTAAAACCGGGGCCAACACCGATTACCGCCCTTGCATCCGTTATGGCCGTTCCCAGATTTCTCTTGGCCAAAATGGCATCCACAACAGCATCCGGCTTTAATTTATGAAGAAACTCTTTCCCTTCATCCACAAGCACCGGCACCTTCCTCTCTGCAAGAGCCGCTTCTATCTCTTCCACCGTATCTGCTCGGACTGCTGTTACCCCTTCCACGCTACATTCTCCCAGACGAATCGCCTCGGAAAATGCCACATTTCTCCGAACCGCCGTGGAATCGCTAAATCACTGTGGCAGACAGAAATCCCTGCCCGATGCAAGCGAATGGAGATTCCTGTTGCTAAATCTCCCTGCCCCCGAATAAATACGAGCATAAAACCTTCCTTTTCCAAAAACTGTTTTGGCAAAAAGCAAAATTTCTCCTATAATGAAATCCATAAAAGCACTCCATAAGATCCTGGCTTAATCCTTTTTCGGGACTTCATCATGTTCACGCAATAAGACTTCGAGTTCTGATTCTACCATAAGACGAAAAAGAGCATAGGATTTTTGTTAAACCGTAAGTAAAAAGTATAGAAAAAGGAGTATCCCTTTGAAATCCACAGTGCAGAAATAAAAACAATATCCTTCCTTCTAAAAGCAACTAGCCCCATTGCCTCTCAATCGAATAATGATTACAGTTCTCAGTAAACACTTCTCTTCCCTCATTGGCAGAAGCTCTGGGGATAGAAAGGGGCGTAGTGCCGTTATTGGAAGCGGAGGAAAGACCAGCCTTCTAACCGCTCTTTTCTTTTGAACTTTCCAAGAAAGGAAGAGTGATTCTCACCACCTCCACCCATATCTTTCCCTTTTCCACACTGTGAGAACATTTTATTTTGTGCAATAGCGGAAAATGAAACAAACGCCAAAGCTTTCCTTTGTACTTTCCATTCCGGAGAATGCTTCCGAAAAACCATTCTCTTTCAGCACTCTGATAAAGAAGAGGATTTGAAGGAAAAAGTCCTCTCTTTTGGAATCCAAAGGAAAATCCTATACTTTGCTTAGGAAGCCTGGGAGAAAAAGGAAAGCTCTCTCCCCGCCTTTTAAGCTTTCGTACCTTGGAAGGCATGGCAGATTTTGTACTGGTGGAGGCAGACTGGCTCCAAACGGCTCCCCCGGTAAAGCCCATGGAAAAATGAGCCTCAGATTCCAAAAAGAAAGTAAAAAGAACCATTCTCCTCTTTGGTGCTACGGCCTTACACAAGCCAATCTCCGAAGTGATTCACCGAGTGAAATTTTTCCAAAGCTTTTTCACCCCTGCTTTAACGGAAGATACCCTCTTAACAAAGGAGCTTTTTGTTACAGGCTTTCCAAAAAGAAAAATTTAGAGATTGCCTTTTTATCAATCAACTGGACTGTCTCACAAAAAGAAGCAGAAGATCTGCTTCTCTTTTCCGATACAATTTAAGAAAGAGTGTCCTGGGGGCTCCTTAAAGAAGGGCTTGGGAAAATCCGGAACAGCTTCTTATCCTGTCCACAGCAAAGTAGATACCGACTTATCACCACGACAAGCTTTCCTATTTTTAAACTTTCCTATTTTGAGCTTTCCTTTTTTTGAACTTTCCTATTTTGAGCAAAAACGCTGTAATATTCTCCCTACTCCCTTTTAAAAGGCGCATGCGAAGAAGCTGTTCCATCTTGAGAATGGCTTCCTCCGTATCCACGTCCCAAAAGTTCAAACTCTCTTTCCACCGGCACCTTATGGATTTCCTCCACCGGAATCATACTGGACTTTAGAAGCACTCCTCCCCATGGTCTCCCGTTAGGTTTCTAGGTTTTCAAAATATTTTTTGGGGAAAATCACCGGATTCCCCCCCTCTTCCTGAAAACTTAGACGGTAGAGCTCCTCCGGATTTTCTGAAAAAGCATCCACCAATCTTTTCAAGCTATCCTCTGAAAGCAAAGGCTGGTCTCCTGTCAAAAACATACAGGCATCCCAAGATTTGGCCTGCTCCGAAGACAGGGCCACGCGGATGGTATCACTTTGCTCGCTTTCCTCATGTAACAAAAACCGAGAAACGCATTTCTTTCGCCAGTTGCTCCACCTCTTTAAAACGGGTAACCACCAAAGGGGTATCTAAAACAATCTTTCCTCCCTTTCCCCGTTTCTTCTTTTCTTGTATGCCCGTTCCACTGTCCTGAATCCGTTCCGAAAGAGATCCCACAGCCTGATAGTTATAGAAAAAGTGGGAAAGGGTATGCATGGTGTAGGAAATCATGGGTTTCCCCGCTATTCTTTCCAATAGCTTATTCTTCCCAAAGCGTCTGCTCCAGCCTGAGGCCATAATCACAAAGCCTAATCGTTTCATCTTCTATCCTTCCCTCTAAAACATCCCTTGTCAACGGCTTCTCCTACTCTCTTTAAAATAGCTTTCGCCCCTGCACATACTTGGCCACCAGGCGAGCAGTCTCTTCTCCGGTATAGAGCAGTACCTCCAGGCGCTCCTTCACACTCTGCTGCCGAACACTTCTTCTTTTTTCATGGAAAACCAAGATATCTGCCTCATATCCGGGCAAGAAAGAACCAACCTTTCCAAAGAAGCTGCCTCCGGATAGAGTCGCTAAGTAAAATGCCTCTTCTAAGGTAAGAGGAGCCAAGGACTGATCCATTAAACGGAAACGAAGTTTAGACACGGAAATCGCGTCGGTAATGGCTCTTAGCATGGATAGATTGGCCTCCCGCCACATCGGTTCCCAATCCCACTTTTACATTTTCCTCTAAAAAATGCCGAATCGGCGCTACCCCGGAGCATAAATTGGTATTGGACTGGGGACAGTGACAAATCATGGTACCCCTTTCCTTTAAGGCGGAAAGCTCCTCACCCTCGGAATAGACACAGTGCGCCATAATACTGTTTTCCAAAAGGCCGTAGCGGTCATAGCTGTCTCCGTAATGCTTTTGCAGTAGGGCAAAGCTCCTTTACCCAGGCAATTTCCCCCTGATTTTCCGACAGATGTGATTGCACCGGCAGTTGATATTCCTTAGCTAATTTTCCCAGACCTTCCATCAGCTCATCGGAGCAGGTAGGGGTAAATCTTGGGGTAAGAATCGGCTTACAGTGCTTCCACTCCTTGGGAATTTCCGAAAGCCAGGCTCTGGTGTTTTCCAAAGACTCTTTCGCACTATGCTCCGTTAAATATTCCGGAGAATTTCGATCCATATTGACCTTACCCACATAAGAAACCAGGCCGCTTTCTTCCATAAGCTTCATCAAAAGCAAGGTGGCTTCCTTATGAAGTGTTGCAAAAACCACCGCTCTGGTGGTGGCGCTTTCCCGTAAGTCCTCTACGAAGTCCTGATAACCCCTTTTTGCATAGTTCAAGTCCTGATATTTTGCTTCCTCGGGAAAGGTATTCACATTCAGCCAATCCAAAAGTTCCAAATCCATCTTCGTTCCCCTAAAGCCATACTGGGGGGCATGGAGGTGGAGATCCACCATACCGGGAAGAATCAGGTCTCCGGAATAATCCTTTAGTTCCATCAGAAGTCAGCTCCTGTGGCAGCTGATCATATACGCCTCAGGCAAAGTCCATACTTAACATGCAAAAAGCATTTTTCCTTACAAACCAGACTTTGCTGCCCTTCACTATAGCAAATGTCTCCTTTAACCAAAAACTCCATAGTATCCTCCCTCTGCAAAAATCATTTACTCTATTGTACTGCATTTTTAAAGAAAGAAAAGAAGCTCTTATAAAACTAAGTCTTGGAAACAAACAGTCCTTCTTCTAAGCAATCCTTCCTTCTTCATAGGCAGAAAAGTCTTTCATGTAATATAGGTCTGAAGTGGGAAGAAATGATTCCTTTCCCTCTTTCAGACCTATAGCATAGATAGCATTTTTTTGATTTTTATTATTGATTGTTTTTTTATTGCTTTTTTTCTTTTTACTTCACAGTTCTTCTATTTCTTGTTTTACTTCCTCCACCGGCATTTTCCTAAAGTGGAAAAATGTTTCGAAGCATATCCCTACAGCATAATGTACTTTAAAACAAAGACTACGGATAACACATACATCAGCGGTGTCAGCTCCTTGGACTTTCCTGTGGAAAGGTGCAATACGGTGTAGCTGATAATACCAAAAGGCAATACCCTCTGAAATGGAGTAGGTGAAAGCCATAGCACAGATACAGATAAATGCAGGAACCGCCTTTACCATATCCTCCCAATCAATCTTGTTAACCTGCTGCATCATGAAGAATCCAACGATAATCAGAGCAGGTGCAGTAGCAAAGGATGGAATCGCCAAGAAAAATTGGAGATAAGAACAGAGCCACTAAGAATAATCCTGCAGAAACCAAGGAGGTTAATCCGATCTTCCTCCTCTGCAATTCCGGATGCGGACTCTGCAAAGGTGGTAATGGTAGAAGTTCCTAAAATAGCGCCTGCAGTGGTACCAATGGCATCAGCCATCAGAGCTCCGCGGATGGAAGGCAGCTTACCTTCTTCATCCAGCATATTGGCCTTGGAAGCACAACCGATCAGGGTCCCCAAAGTATCGAATACATCCACAAAAAAAGGAAGGCAAATACCACTACCAAGAAGTTTAGAGAAAAGATATTGCTTAAATCCAACTTACCAAAGCTTGGTGCAATGGAACTGGGCATAGAAATCAGGGAGCTTGGAATCAAGCTGTAAAAATCCTGTTTCCGGATTAGGAACATAAAGTCCTGCAAGCTGACAAAGAATTCCCAAAACCCAAGTAATGATAATACCGATTAAAAATATGTCCCTTAATGTCTTTGATTACCAAAAATGCGGTAACCAAAACACCAATCAAGGCCAGAACTACGGTAATACCCTCAGAAGCAAAGGTTCCTACTTCCAAAGACTTTTAAAGGAAAAAGGGTAACCAGGGTAGCACCATCCACAACGATATGCGCATTCTGGAAGCCGATAAAAGTAATAAATACACCGATTCCTACTGCCACCGCCACCTTCAAGCTCTTGGGAATAGCATTAAAAATAGCTTCACGAACATTGGTTAAGGATAAAAGAATAAAAATAATACCTTCCACAAAAAACTGCCGCCAATGCGGTTTCCCAGCTATATCCCATTCCCAATACTACAGTATAGGAAAAGTAAGCATTCAGACCCATACCTGCAGAAAGTACGAAGGGAAGGTTTGCCAAGATTGCCATAAAAAGCTGGCGATAGCCGAAGCCAGGGCAGTAGCTGTAAACACGGCTCCGGCATCCATTCCTGCCGCCCCAAGATTCTCGGGTTTACCGCCAAAATGTAAGCCATAGTCATAAAAGGTGGTAAAGCCCGCAATGACCTCCGTTTTTACATCCGTGTTCTTTTCTTTTGAGTTTGAAAAATTTCTCCATCTGTCGTCCCCCTAAGTAAAAATAGACCATCTATGAAAAACGAGTAGCGACTTCACGACTTGTACCTACCCGCTATCATCCGTTATAGCTCTCCCTGCCGGCATTCTTTTTGAGATATTGTGAAAACCCTAACATTCTATATTGGAGATTGTACAACAAGTAGCGTAAAAAGACCATATTTTTACATTTCTACTTTTTCCAATAACAAACACTTCTCTTGGCTACTTTGTCCAAAAATTATTTTTGTTTTTAAAATTAGAAGCAATAGAACTGGATTCCTCTAGATAAAAAGCTGTTTTTATGCAATAATATGCTTTTAAATCATCTATATGTAATATTTTTTTAGTTATTTTTATAGGGGGCATAAATATGAATAATCGATTACAAGCAATACTCTCTCATGTTTGTCTAAAGACAAAGGAAGCGGACTTGGTGATTAAGAATGCCCGGGTTTTGGATGTTTTTACCGGTACCAATTACGAAGGAGATGTGGCATTGCTGCAAGTACATTGCCGGTATCGGTGACTACTCGGGGCAAAAAGGAAGTGGATGCCAAGGGACAGTTTTTGTGCTCTGGATTTATTGATGCCCATCTGCATTTGGAATCCACTATGGTAAGTCCCCATGAATTAATTACGACTGCCGCTTTGAAAAGGGACCACCAGCTTTATCGTTGATCCCCATGAAGCATGTAATGTATCCGGAAAGGAGGGCATTGACTATATTTTAAATCAAAGCGAGAAAAGTCCCGCCAATGTTTTCCTTATGCTCCCTTCCTGTGTCCCTGCTACGGAAATTGATGATAACGGGGCTGATTTTACTGCAGAAGAAATGAAGGAGTATTTGAATCATCCCCGTATTCTCGGTTTAGGTGAGGTAATGGATGATTATAGCGTAATCCATCGGAAAAAGCATGATGGATAAGCTTTCGGCTTTTTCCCATCATATACTGGACGGCCATGCGCCCTTCCTTCCCAAGGAGGATTTGCAGGCCTATGCCTTAGCCGGCATTCAAACCGACCATGAAGCCATAGACTTTGACTATGCTTTGCAACAGGTTCGGGCAGGAATGCATATCCATGTCCGGGAAGGCTCCGCTGCCAGAAATCTGGAGGCTCTGGTAAAGGGAATTCTTTCGAACAAGGTGGATACCAGGGCTTTTTCCTTCTGCACCGATGATAAACACATTGAAGATATTTTGTCTGAAGGGCATATTTCCCATGCCGTTCGTAAGGCTATTGCCTTAGGGTCTTCCTGTGGCAAATGCTTACCAGATGGCAACGATTAATACCGCTGAATGTTATGGACTCTCCCACCTGGGAGCCATTACCGTAGGCAGACAGGCGGACTTCCTGCTGATTTCCGATCTGGAAAAGGTAAAAATCAATGCTGTCTTCCATAAAGGAAAGGAAGTTGTGGAAAGTGAACATCTCACGATTCCCCGCTGTCCTGCAAAATTGAAAAAAACCGTCCACCTCTCTCCCTTAAAGCCGGAGGCTTTTCGTCTTCCCATTTCCAAACAGGAGGCAAATGTCATTGCCATGGAAGAAGGGCAAATTACCACCAAGCGTTTGCAGGTAATGTTAAAACGAAGTGCCAATTTTACCGGAGAGGAATACCCGGAATATCAAAAAATAGCAGTTGTAGAACGGCATAGAAGAAGCGGAAAAATCGGTTTAGGCATCTGCCAGGGTTACGGCATTCACGGTGGAGCCATTGCCAGCTCCGTCTGCCATGACTCCCATAATCTCATTGTAATTGGAGACAATGATCGAGATATGTGTTTAGCAATCAACGAATTGATTCGTTCCCAGGGCGGCTTTGTTTTGGTACAGGAAGGCAAGGTTTATGATGCTCTCCCCCTCCCGATTATGGGATTAATGTGTGATTGCGGTTTCACGGAAGCCAGCAAGCATTTGGAAAATATGAAGAAAAAGGCCCATGAAATGGGGGTACCCAATGGCATGGATCCCTTTATCAGCCTATCCTTCCTGGCTTTGCCGGTAATTCCGGAGATTCGGATTACCCCAAGGGGGCTTTGTCTTGTGCAGAATGGTAGGCCTAGGCTGATCCAGTAAGGAAAGGGTCTTTTCAAGAAAAGTGGATATGGGATTAGACTATTTTATGCAGCATGGTACTGAATGCGGGGCACGCTCCTGGATATAGCCCCCGCCTATATCCAGTTCAAAGAAATCCATTCTTTACAATACCGCCTCTTTTCTTTAGGATAGAAATATTACAAAGGACGAATTTTTCTCTAGAAATTAAGAACATTTGCATCCTTGTACCGTGGATTTGCTATAGCATATTCTGTATTACTACGGAAAAATCCAAAAAAATATTTTCTGAAAAGAGGGAGTTTTATTATGGGAAAGAAAAAAATGGCTGAGTTTTTCAGCAGACGATTTGGATTGCCTTGGGGCTTTGTTTGGGTTTGGTCTTTGGACTCATTATGCCTGAATTTTTCTACACTCCTCTGAACCTGATTGCCACCATTTACATGTCTTCCTTGAAAATGATGATTTTCCCTTGGTATTTTGTAGTCTTCTCACCGGAATCATGGGCATCGGCTCCATTGCCAAAACCGGAAAAATCGGTCTCTATTCTCTTTTTATGGTTTACGGCAACCACCCTTTTTGCCAGTGCACTGGGGCTTTTTTTCTTCCCAAACTTTTAAATCTTGGGGGTAGGGGCGCAGATTGTAGCTACCGATGTAAAGGTGGATGCTGTTGAATTTAAAAGTCTTTTGGGTACCTTGGAAAATATCATTCCTTCCAACCCTGATTGCCGCATTCTCCGAGGGAATATGCTTCAGGTGCTTTCTTTTCCATCATTATGGGCTTAGCCTGTTTGTCTTTGAAAGAAAAAGCGATCCTTTTGTGAGCTTTTGCACTCCATCCACGACATCTCCATTTTTGTCGTGTCCAAAATCATGCTTTTTCACCCCCATCGGTGTTTTTCGCCTGTATGGCCACAGTAATGTACAGCAACGGTATCCAAAACCGTTTTTACAGCTGGGACAGGTTATGTTGGCTTTATACATCACCTTTTGCCCTTTATGCTCTCATTGTGTACGGATGCATTGTAAGATTAGTCGGAAAAATCCCTGTGGGCAAATTTTTTTAGTTCCATTGCGCCTGCCAGCTTAAATGCCTTTTTCCACCTGTTCTTCCAATGCAACTCTCCCCTTTCCATTGAATGTGCGGTGGAATCCTTGGATGTTCCTGAGGAAGTGGCTTTTTAACACTCCCCTTGGGAGCCACCATTAATATGGACGCAGTAAGCATTCTGATGTCCTTTATGATCAGTTTCTTTGCCTCCGCCTTAGGAATTCCATTAACGCTGGATACCATGATTACGGTGTTGGCAGCAAATACCTTGCTTTAGCATCGGAACTCCGGGAGTTCCGGGAGGTGCCATTGCAGCCTTTTGCAGCCCTGGCTCCCATGGCAGGACTGCCCATCAATCAGATTTTTGGGCGTTTACATTTCCGTAAACACCCTGGCGGATATGGGGGCTACCACTGTTAATGTTATCGGAGACATTGCCTGTGCCACTGCCATCAGTAAGCAGTTAGAGAAAAAAAGCTTAAAACCGGATTCTCCAACACTAAATGGCTTCTGTAATGCAATCAAAAGCAGTAAATCCTAATTTACTAAGAATCAAAAAGCAAGTTCCTCGGATTCTAAGCCTTTGCACAAAAATCCGGAACTTGCTTTTTCTTATTTTCTTTATACTTTAAAAAGAATTTTTACGGTTTTTTTAAGAAAAGGAGTAATTATGGGAGAATCTTATTTTGACGGCGGTTTATTGCAGCTTATCGGATGGGCACTATTAGGAAGCCTCATCACAATGTGCACCTTTGGAATCTGCTTTCCTTGGGCTCTTTGCATGATTTATAACTGGGAAATTTCCCACACCGTTATTAACGGACATCGCCTTCGTTTTACCGGTAAAGCCACCGATCTCTTTTTGCAGTGGATTAAGTGGTTTCTGCTTTGCCTCATTACCTTAGGAATCTACGGCTTCTGGCTCGGCATTGCCTTTAAAAAATGGAAGGCCGCACATACCGAATTTGCTGACTAAGTACAAGCATTTTTATAAAAAGAACTATGGAAGTCATAACCTCCATAGTTCTTTTCATATCTAAAGCACTTCTTCTTTTTATGTGGTAGGAACAATAATCTCTACTCGTCTTTTCTGCTGTCTTCCCTCCGGGGTATCATTGCTGGCTACAGGACGGCTTTCTCCGTAACCGTGGGTGGTGATTTCCGCAGTCACGCCCTGAGATGCCAAATAGCTCTTTACGGAATTTGCACGATTCTCGGAAAAGCACCTGGTTGTGTTCATCCGTATCCATGGAGTCGGTATGTCCGTCAATCTGGAAGGCGGTAATTCCCGCTTCCTTTAATACCGTTGCCAAATCATTTAAAATCTTCTCCGCATCCGGACGAATATCATATTTATCCACATCGAAAAGCACGCCGGAATCCAAGGTGATCAAAAGGCTATTGGCCTCCAGACTTGGTACCGCAGGAACCATGGAAAGCTTTGGCAGCTTTGTGGGCTTATCCAAAGGCTTGGCATTTACGGTCTTTTCTACAGAGCCTAGACTAATCACTGCCTTTCCCTGTCCGTCATTTTTAATGCTTAAACCGGTCTCGCTGTTTTCATAGCTTCCACTTCCATCCGGCATGACAAGAATATCCACATCCCCCCGGGTATAGCTGGTAGAATGATCGCTTACCATCATGGTAATGCCCTTTTGCTCATCAGTGAAAATACCATTACTCTCTCCACTAACCTGTAAGGTAATTCCTTGAGATTCATCGGAATACTGTCCTGTACCGTAAGACCGTCAGCGCTTAACTGACCGGCTCCTCCCTCTCCCAGCTGCATCACACTGTTTCCACGGAAAATCTGATCATTTTCCAGCTTTACAGGGGTAACGGTAATGCCGGGAACGGAACTTAATGCCGCTGTCTTATCCATAGTAATCTTTGCTGCAGGATTTTCCTATGCTTTATCTTCGACGAAGCACGGTTCGTTCCGCATATTTCCCGAAGAAATGATAGCCGGATCCTCCCTCGCTGATGATATCCAAAAGTGCATCCGCCTTAGTCACCTGAATACCCCCAAGCATTGTAACGCCTTTGGAAAAAAGGCAATCCGGAAGCATACTTGCGGTAGGTCCCACTACCAGAATCTCCGCATCTTTTTTCGCCATGGCCAAAAGCCCAGGCAAAGTATCATTCAAAATCGTCACTCCGGTAATCACCAGCAAATCTGCCTCCGGCACACATTCTCCAGCTCTTTCAGGAGGAAGGTAATAGGGCATTTCCCGTTCCTTTAAGGTTCTGCTGTCCTTTTCCAAGATGTGAAAATCCGCATTTTCCTGCATAAGCTTTCGAATAATGGGAACCAATGCCCCTACTACTACGGTTTTTCCGATATTTCTTTACATCAATTTCATCAAAGGCATCCGCACCAAGTAGAAGCTCATATTCCGGATGTTCTGTTTTGTCCCATACCAGGGTGCTAAGCGCATTTAAGGTGGCAATTCCCTAAGGTTCTTCTTAAGATATTCTCTGAGAAAAATATCCTCAAGATAGGCTCTAACCCCTCTTCCCCTTAGCTTGCCGGAAAAAGGGCATAGCCTTCGCAGAGCTGGGACAGCACACGGCCTCCGGAATCTCCTTCACCGGCGTAAAGCATAGACCTCCATGACCTGTGGAAAGCTTCACCCCGGAGAAAAAGAGACCGAACACGGCTCGCTCCACGGTGATACTGTCCAAATCCACCGCCTTCTCAATTTCCGTAATACACTCCTTTTAAGAAAAATGTTGCTTCCTTCTATTTTCTTTGCTTCTTTCATGGTGCCCCTCCTGACAATACTCTATCTGCGAATAACAAAAAGAGAGCCTTCACAGGCTCCCCTTATAATTTTTCAAAAATTACTTGAAGACTCTTCTGTGCTCTCGGACTCTTCCGCTGCTGCAGTGGTCTCCTTAGCGTCCTTCTTGTCATCCTTCTTCTCGTCAGCCTTTACGGACTCCTTAGCTGCTTCAGTCTCCATCTTGCTCTCAGCTGCTGCAGTGGTCTCTGCCTTCTTACCGGTACAAGCTACCATTGTAAGAGCTGCTGTCATTGCTGCAAGTACGAATAATCCTCTAACCATCTTTCTCATAATAGTCTCCTCTCTTCTGCCTATGCAGAAAAAAACATTTTTTTCTTTCTTTTGCTTTCAGAACCGAATAACGCATCTCTGAAAGATGGAGTAGAATACTCTCTGCTTTTTTTAAAAAACAAGATTTTTATCCATTTTAAAAACTTATTAAGAAAATGTTCCAAAAAAATCTTCTCTGCTGTTTGTGAGAAAAGTACAAAAGCACTTTTCCCTTCTCCAAGCACCCGCTGAAGATTATACTTTACAAAAATCAAAGGCTATGGCTTTGCTACAACACTATAGAAGGACGCTGTAGCCCCTTAGCCTTACGCAGTGGGTAATGCGTAGGCTATCTGCATTTTTTCTCAAATTTCGATGTCAGTGGAGCAATGGTAATTAATGGATAAAAACTGTAGGCGACATGATACCACCCACAATAAAAAGATTGTGTGCTTATGCAACTAAAAGTATTCTTTTGCTCCGTTTGTATACAATTCATGTATCAGTGAGAATAGCTTTCAGGTTCTAAATCTTTTCCTCTTTTCAGCCATAAATGGAACAGCGTTAAAGACGTAGATATTTGAAATTCCAATAAATACGGAGCAAGGGAAGTATCTTCAAGTTTATCACTATATATTTCGCTAATATTAAATTCACTTTTTTTATTTTTTTCTAAAAATCGGATATTCCCATATTCTCCCAAAAAGTGCTTTTGACTGACAGTTCCTTATCTTCAAAAAAGTTTGAAAAATATGTTGCGGAGGTTTTTGCGAAATACGCTCTTATGGATAAAGACCGTGTTTTTGTAAAACCTCAAAATCTAAGCTTTGAACAAGCGTCTGCTATTCCTATTTCTTTTGAAACTGCATTAGGGACATCGTAAAGGGAATGTAAAAGCAGGTCAGCAAGTTATGATTTACGGTTCTTCGGGTGGCGTTGGTTTATATGCAGTACAATTAGCTAAAATCATGGGAGCAACTGTTACAGGTGTATGTAGTACCCGTAATCTTGAGCTAGCAAAACAAATGGGGTGTGATTACGTAATTGACTATAAAAAAGAAGATTTTACGAAAGTGCGGACAAAGTTTGATGTAATCATAGGTGTGAATGGCTGTAATTCCATGAAAGACTATAAACAGATTTTGAAACCAAATGGAATTTTTATAGGTGTAGGAAATGTAAAACAAGTAACTAAAGCACTTTTTCGTTCGTTTACATCAAGGAATTTTTCTTATTTTGCTGGTCCTATGATGCCCCAAAAAGATTATTTATCTTATGCAAAAGAACTGGCAGAAACGGGTAAATTGATACCTTATATAGACAAAATCTATTCTGTCAAGGATACAAAAGAAGCCATTCGTTATATTATAACTTCTCACGCACAAGGGAAAGTCGTTGTTTCTATGGATTTTGAATAACGGGAAAACTCCTAAAAATCTGAACAAGAGAAACAGTAATAATTATCAAAATAATAATTATATCGTCATAAGAGGTTCGTACAAACATTTTGTTTGATACGAGCCTTTTATTTTTATCAACGGTATAAACATCATTTTTTTATGTTGTTTATATAAGTTAGCTTTTCAGCAGAAAGGAGGTGAAATCATGGAAGCATCTTCTTTTTGAGAAAGCTGTCTGTTTACAGTTTAATGCTTTAATGATGATTGTGATTAAAGGTACATTGTCAAGTCATAGAAGACAAAAGTGCAAGACGTTCTAAACATGAAGTCTTGTTTTGTGAATTGTCTGAAATGAAACGTATGGAAAATGGTACAAATGATGAATATTTTTCCGATTTTGTATCGTTTCAAGTTATGAATTTTACAATCCGTGTATCTGATGAAGAACTAGGTACAGTTTTACAAGAATTGACCGAAAAACAGCGTACTGCTATCTTGTTGCATTTCTTTCAAGGCATGAACGACAGAGAAATTTCAGAATTGTATCATGTATCACGTTCCACTATCAATAGCAGACGGGATAGAGGGCTAAAGAAATTACAAAAATTATTGAGCGAAAGGAAGTAGAACGAATGAAAAAAGATTATGCTTATCCCTCTTATGAACTCATTTGCAGAGCGACTAGCGGAGAGGAAAAGGCAGTCAAAGAAATATTAGATTTTTATAACGCCTATATCTTCAAAGTATGCTTACGACCATGCTATCATGCAAATGGTACTGTACATATGCAAGTTGATGAAGAACTAAAGGGAGATACACAGCTTTTCATGTGCTATCTCCCTTATCGGTTTTATTGTCATATCAAGGCTCATTCAATCGTGGTAAATGCATGGTAAAATGAATGTCTTTGCAATTATGAAATTGCTTATAGATGTAGTGTTTATGCAGATAATTCAAAAACTCATATAAAAGGACATATAAAATTTCAGACTCTCTATTTTTGCTTAGTTCGGCGTTGTTTTTTTGCGCTGTTTCTGAAGTGCCAGCGCTTCTTTAGCAATAATACCAAGGCTGAGGCTGACAATACCCTAGTCCCAAAAGACCGTAGATCATGGTAAAAATCTTTCCCAAAGGCGGTCTTGGGCGTAAAATCCCATAGCCAATGGTGGTCAAGGTCGTAAAGGATAAATAAAGGGAGTCCAGCACGGCTAACTTTTCCACCATCGTATAGAAAAACCGTACCCAAAAACCAAGAGGGAGGCTAAACTGGCTAAAATCGCCTGCCCCTCTTCGCTTTTGAAAAAAACCTGACGGATGATTCGAAATAAATGTTTAAAAACCAAAAGATGAGCGAAAACATGGAGACCCTTTCTACAAATGATGTTAGCTGATAATCCTCCCGAACCTTAGTAGGATGTTTTTCTTCATAAATCCAGTTATAAAAGATTCTGTCTAGTAGGATATCCCAATATCCTTACTGTCTCTGATACAGATTCTGTCTGATGATGTAGTTTAAGTGCGATTTCTTTTTGTTGTTTTGAATACACAGATAGGCTCCTTTCGAGCCCTATGGTAATCAAGCTTGTATGTCTGCAATATTTCTGTTTAGGTACACATAAGCATACAAACTCTCCCAGCATAAATTAAATGCCAAGGCAACAATAGGCATCGCATAAGTTCTTCCTTATTCATTGCACAGACACCTTATTTCGTTTCATTATACCATTTTTTTATTTGCATTTGATAGCCTTTCCCATCTCTCCGGCCGCCTTAAATCCCTGACGGGCTAAGAAAAACAGCTATAATTTCATTAATGACTGCCGCAGCCGCAATTTGTACCTCGAACAATGTTTCCATATTGTTCGAAATCTCCCGTTAATGCCGAAAATAGCAATACCTGTCATGACAAGAGATACGCCGAATGAGGCAAAATGACCAGCCGAGATATTTTTTTACCGTAGCAGGGGCGTGCAAGCTGTGCACCGAGAGCTGCTCCACCTATTTTTTTCCCCGCTGCGCGGGCAATAATGTATACTGCTGTAAAAATTCCTGCCCCTAAAAATGAGATGATAATCCAGCGGAGCACCCAGATTCAGAACAATCAATGCAAAAGCAAGCGCTGATGCTCGAGTGCAATATTTCATAATATCTTCCAGCTTTTTCATCCAGGATATTTGCAAAGGTTGCGGAATAAACCATACCGCTCAGCATAAAAATTAAGGACTGGAACAGGCATAAGGTAATGGTTGGCAAGTGCGGTCATAGCCGCTGTAACAAAGCACACCGGCAAACACCGTGATTGCACAGACTTTTTTTCTGACCTGATTTTTCATAATAAAGGCTGTGATGCCTCCGGTTATAAGACCAATCAAAACCGGGAAAAATAACGATCAGTATAATCAGATATTTTTGGTACAGAGCCTCCCGAGGTAATCGGAAGGATGAAACTCATAACAAGCAAAAAAATACGCAGATTGCCAACACATCGTCAATTACCGCCAAAGGTATCAGTGTCCTTGTAACAGGTCCGTCTGTTTTATATTCTGACACAATGGATAACGCCGGTGCAGGTGCGGTAGCTAAGGCAATACCGCCAAAAATCAAGCCAAGGAAAAACAGGGATATCCATAAAATAAAAATAGCAGAAAACGCAAGACTGACAACAGCAAAAAGTCATGAGTGACTGCGCCAAAGTAATCCACAACAATCTGTTTACCGGAAGAACGCATCTTTCGCCAGATCATTTCACTGCCCAGCATCAGCCCCATACCGCATTCCATGAGCTCAATCAGTGTATGATACATCGAGTTATCTAAAATATCTTGTGTCAGCAGATTTACTGCATAGGGCCCTAAGAGCATTCCCGCAATTAAAAAACCTAAAACAGCGGGCATTTTAAATTTTGCTGCCACCTTCCCGGCGATTACTGCCAATAGCACAACCGTCAATAAACGAATTAACATTTCAAACATTTAAATAGTCTCCTTCTTCACAACGCCAAACAAAAAAATATCCATAATCACAGCTTCACAGAAAAATTTTCTGATACAGCGGATTTTTCATGAAAGAATATCATTCTGGTCTTATAGTACTGTGAAAGACATTCCTTCAAAGAGCTTGATTCTGTTTCAATGAATATATGATTTTGGATGTATTCTTTTAACTGTTCAAAGCATTCCTCCACACAAGCAAGGAACAACTCATCTTTTGATTTGAAATAATGATAGATCAGTCCTTTGAAATTCCCTGTTCAGAATCATAAATGTTGTTCACAGAGCTTGCACTATATCCTCGTGTAGCAAATTCAAGCAACGCATTGTCCATAATTTTTTTCTTCTTGCTTGTATTTTTTTCTTTCTTCCTGTCTCATCTCATACCTCAATAATTGACCATCAAGTCAATTATATAAATTGATGACCACAGAGTTAATAATTTGTTTGTGAATCCTATCTTCCAGACCATTTTTAGGACCTTTTAGAGGGATCCGGATAAGATCATTAATGCACTTGAACTTCCCTACTCAAACGCAAAACTTGAGGCCACAAATAACCTCATCAAAGTCATTAAGCAAAATGCTTTTGGCTTCCGGAACTTTGAAAATTTTAAAACGAGAATTCTCATTGCTTTGCACATCAAAAAGGAGAGAACCAATTTGGTGCTCTCCTTTTTGTAAGTTTTTATCAACCCATTACAGTTATTAAAGAGCCTTTTTTCTTATTTAATCTTGAAGAATTGAACAATCGACACAATACCTTGATAAATAAAGACAAAGGCAATGGTGTAACTAACGAAGAGACCGGTCATCAATGGGTGTCCCATCATGATTAAACCTGCTACGATTCCTAAAATCCCCATCCAAACTAGAGGATTACCTACTGATTTATCCGTCTTACGAACCTTGAAACCAACGATAGTTTTTGTAATACCATTTGTCAAGGCCCAGAAAGAAATGATAAATGGTACAAAAGTTACCATGTCAATAAAAGCTACCTGAGAACAAAGGTAAGAGCGAGGATGAGGGTAACAATTCCTCCAAATAAATTCCAGCTATGCTTTTTCTTCTGATTTGAGTATTGTACAATCTCAGAAATCCCTTGAACTGCAAATACAAGTGCAAACAAGAAAGTCATAGAAGCCAAGGTAGTAGCAGGATGTGCAAGCATATTAAAAACCTGCAAAAACTGCAAAAAAATACCCGCAATTAGTAACAACCATTTCCCAATTTTTCGACATTATTTTTTTCTCCTTTTTAGAGGAATCTTCCTCTAGTATTCCATAAATCATCATATCCAAAAACCTGTGATAATTGACGTTCATATCCTGAAACCAAGTCAGGCAAACTGCTATCTGATGAAACAGTTAAATAATAGGAACGAAAACATATTCTGAATCAATCGCAGATAGGCCATAGCTCGCTTCTCATCAATATGCTCTTTCAGTTTGGATTCTGATATAAGTTTTTGACAAACTTGTTCATTCAAGTCCAAAAAAATAGCTTTCTGTGGTGCGATGTCTGCTTCCAATTCTTTTGGCGTCGCAATCATTGCCTCAAAGAAAATGTGGCTATGTTCCGGGTATTGCTGATAAAATTGGTGACGTCTTTCCATATAATCAGCTAAGGAGGGTACTTGACCTTCCACCCCAGAAGCACTGCACTGCCAGCTTTCTCAAAACTCTCCTGAACACAAGTTAGATAGAGGTCTGATTTCCCTGAAAAATTATGATACAAAAACTCCTTTGGAAATACCATCCACTTTTACAAAGTTCATTGATGACAAAACCTTTATAGCCTTTTTGTAGCAAATTCGAACAAAAGCAGCGGTAATGATTTTCTCTTCGCAGTCTTGTTTTTCTTCTTTTCTCATGTATGCACCTCTAGATTTTTTTAAATTATAAACCGTTTAGTCTAAAATATCAATCAACTTTCTCGATAGAGATGGAGTAAACTTACTGTCAGTTAACGAGCTTCAAAAATACACCTTGATAAAGGTCTTCAACTTTTCAATTATCTTATTATCATTTTTATGCCATGTCAAAAATTTTTATAATAAACGGAGGTGGTTTCTGTATGGAGAAAGTCTTCTTAACCGTTTCTCCAAGAATTGATGCCTGGAGCCCGTCTATATATTTCTTTGAGGAATCAGAGTGCTCTTTTTAACACATCTCTAAGCCTTATTTCTTTTACGCTTATCCCTTCTGTTCCGGTCGCCCCCAGCTTCCTTTCTTCTCGACCTATCCTCACCAACTGAAGAAGCTTCTCTCTTCCATAGTTTCTCTCATAACACCTTAGCTTACTCATCTTGTCAGCACCTTTTTGGCTCCATGATAAAGGTCTTGAACTTAAGCGATCAGATAACACATGACTGACATGACTCTCTGCACTACAGCCTTGTACAAGCTTGTTTCTTAGAGTTCTCCTGATAGCTGCCCAATTCTCTAACACATACGTCCGTAAGCTTTCTATTCTCTCTGTATTTCTCCCTGATGCCGCCATACAATCTATATATTTTGAGAATGAAGCCTTAGTGGAATGTTTAGAGTATAGTAAATGCCATAATTCTTCTTTGGCTATATCCTTTTCATCTAACATCTGCGCTGCAGCCTGATTAATATATTTCATCAAATGAAATTTATCTGCACAAAAGACTGATTTTTCAATGATTCTTTATCCACTGGGCTCCATCACCACTAATAAATACTTTCTTTAAGTTCTCTTTATCATATGTCTTTTCAATGTAGTCAGAAACCTTAGTCCAAAGACATGCATTTCCTTCTTTTCCGGGATAAAGTCCGGCAAAATAAAAACTATTTTTGAGTTCTTTTCTTCCTTTACAGCCGGATTCAAACTTTCCTTCGTGCACATAAATCAGCTTAGAAATGAAGCTCTTATTATCCTTGGACTCCTTGCCATGCTGTTCTGCAATGTGATCTTCATCTGCTTCAATAAAAAGATAATCCACTTGCTTCTTGCCGGAAAAATCCTCAAGGGTAATGCTATCTGATAGACTATGTATTTTATTCATCACTGTAGTTTTGCTAATTCTTTGTTTGGATGGTAATACCTTTGTTGCCTCACAATAGCTTGTTTTTAATGCCTCCGTGAGTAGCATTACCTCAGCTTCTTCACTAAACCGCTCGTGGGAATCCAACCCTATAAGTTCTTCCAGCAAGTATGAGTGACCTCCTTGCTCTGCTTTCCTCTTGAAATACGTACAATCAAACACCACATCCCCAACAGAGGTAATCAATGTTCGCTTATCGACCCTCTGAATGTTAAACCTTTCTTTTCTAGCTCCACACTCACTAAGTATCGAGTTCATTCTTGAAAGGACTACACCCAAGAAAGAAGCAGAAAAAGACTCTGTGGAGCTTTTTATAGACCTCTCTAAGGAACTAAAGTCCTTGGGGTTTTCAAAAAATTTGTTCTCCGCATCAAGTAAACCTTTTACCAAATCTTCTAATAGTGCTACAATATCCATGAGAGTAATCTCCTTTGCATAGTTTTTAGTCGAAACCATTGTATCAAAGGATTTATGATTACTCTTTTTATTCTTTATCAACTGACAAAATCTTTACTCTATTCTCGATAGAGTTTCTCCATAAATGTAGGATTACAATACATTTGTTACATCACAACTAAATAATAAAAACGGAAGCACCTGTCTTGTGTTAAAGTTAGATCACCACAAAATAACAAACATAAGGAGGGCTTCCGCTGTAGCTACTATAACACAAGATATGCGCTTTAGACTATCACTCATTCATTATTAATAGAGTAATCAAAAATGAAAAACTAAATTCTACTCATTGACCTCTCGGTAGATTTTACTTCTGCACAGTTGATATTTTCTCTTTCACACCATTCATGGTATGTTTAGACCTCCTTCTGACAGCAATGGAAGGAGTTTATTATGAGTAAAATTATTCCCGGTAACCAAAAACATCTTTCTTTAGAGGATCGCATTTTCATAGAGCACAGTCTAAATCAAGGGCTTTCCTTCAAGGAGATAGCCAAGTACCTTTGCAAAGACCCTTCTACCATTTCTAAAGAAGTGAAGAAGCACCGAGTATCAGACTGGTATCACAAGGGCAGTTTTCTGAACAAAAAGAACTTCTGTGTTCATCGTTACCAGTGTCGTAAAACAAAATGTCTGTAAAAAGATTATCCTTTGTGAGATAAAGTGTACTTCTTGTCCTAGCTGTAATCAGACCTGCAAGGACTTTTGAAAAAGGAATGCTGTAATCGTCTAATGAAGGCTCCCTACGTTTGTAATGGCTGCTCGCAAAAGCTTCATCAATGCAGCATCGCCCATAAATATACCTATGATGCCAGATTTGCTGATAGAAAATATAGGGAAACCCTTAAAGACTCTCGTCGAGGTATAAATCTTTCCGAAAAGGAAGCAAGAGAAAAGGACTGCATCATTACTCCCCTGATTGCAGAGGACAATCCCTTACCAGATTTTAGTGAATCATCCGGAATTACAGATGTCTGTTCGCACCATGTACTCTTACATTGACCAAGGAATTTTTACTTCAAAAATATTGATTTAAAACGTAAAGTGACTTTCAAACCAAGGAAATGCCATAAAACACAGATTTCAAACCGTGAAATATTTCATGGTCGAAGCTATGAGGACTTCTTGAGCTTGGATTAAATGCTTTTGTAGAGATGGATACCGTTCATTCATGCAGAGACTCACAAAAACTCTACTAACTTTTTCTTTACAGAGGAAAAAAACTTTTCCTGGCTTATCTATTAAATCGATGTACAAAGGGGAGCAGTCAAAGCAGTCTTTTGACCGTTTAGAAAAGGCGTTTTGAGGATGTTTTTGACTTTCAATCTATCTTTGAATATATCCCTAACAGACCGAGGCTCGAGTTTGGAGATCCTGTCGCTTTAGAAACAAATCCCAATGGGATACAACGTAGCAGCATTTATTATTGTGATCCTATGCGTAGTGGACAAAAAGGGGGCTTAGAGCAAGCCCACACCATGCTCCGCATGATTCTTCCAAAAGGATCTTCTTTTGCTTTTCTTACACAATGGGATGTGAATCGGATTGTAAACCACATCAATTCCACGCCAAGGGAAAGCTTAAATGGAGATACTCCTTATCAAAGGGCACTAAACCGATATGGAGAAGATGTCTTAAAAAGCACTTCAGCTCGTACCCATTCATCCTGACGAGGTTTGTCTGAGGCCCAAGCTGATTCGCTTTAAGTAACCCAACAACCCAAAACCGATCTGCTGTCAGACAGGGCAAAAACTTTTACATTTTTCGATATAGCCAGTGGAATTTAGTCCTACACACGACTTGTCCTGTGGCTTATTTCCCATGTCCGGAAAGAGATTTTTTTGAGGTTGTTATGCACTATTATAACAAAAATCAGGCAGAAATGAAATTTCAAACTGCCTGATTTTTAGGGATTTTTAAAAGCTAGGTAGAATTTACCTCTGCACTGGAATTTACTTTTTTTCAATTTAGCATTAATAGAGTAAAGATTTTGTCAGTTGATAAAGAAATAAAATCTTTACTCTATTTTTTATAAAAAAAGGTACAGATGCGAAATCCATCGAATCTGCACCTTTTTACTATAATCTGCTTTCACAATCTTTTTACACTAAACTTATTGATATGATCAATTTTTATCTATGAAATACTAACCCAATAAAAGTAACAACAATCGGAACGACAATTATAAAGAGTATAGTGCTCAATGTCACAACATTTGTGGAAAATTCCACATCTCCATCTCCTGGTTCGCTAAAATTGGGAGTACGGCTAAGGCCGGAGCTGCCGATTGTACTACAAATGTATTAAATTCTTTTGTCGCCATGCCGGAGGCTGCAAATTTTAAGATAAAGTACATTGTAGCAGGTGCCAAAAATAAAGCGTCCTACCAATGTGACAATGGTATCGGTGTCAAAAACGAATGGTCTTCAATCCCGCCTTTGGCTAAGACAATTCCAATATATAGCAGAGACAAAGGCGTCACTATATTTCCGATGTAAGTCAAGGTGTTTGTTGCAAAACTTGGTACCGGAATTCGCAAAATTAAGAAGATCAAGGCAACAAGGAAACCAACAAGGGGAGCAGGGAAGAGTTTCTTCCAATTAAATTTAGCTACTTGCATACTTTTCCCTGACTTACTATCTGTTGTCATCAGATAAACACCCTAAAGTCCATGTAGAAACCGTATTGGTGATATAGTAGATGAGGAAATAAGGCAGTGCCTCATCACCGAAAAGAGCAATATTTAAAGGCAGACCAATAAAAATGGTATTCGCATTGACAAAGGTATTAATCATCGTACCACGGCGCCCGGGGCGAAATATTAAATATTTTTTTACAGCCGCAAATGCAAAAGATATAGCCTAAAATACAAGCACCAAAGGTATAAATCATACCACCGGACAGACTAATCAACTTATCCAAAGTCAGGTATTTCAGAACAGATACAAAGATGGAAACAGGCATTGCGACATTCATAATCAGCTTAGATAAATTACCGCCAAAACTATCGTCAAACCATCCTCGTACCTGCAAGAAATAGCCCAAAATGATAAGGACTATAATGGGAATAATACTTTCAATTGAAGTTAAAAAAACCATATCCCATACCACTTTCTAGTACTTTGGATACCACTTAAGTTCACTAATAGCTTTCTTCATATCGCTTTCTTGACTTTGTGCCAATCCCTGCTCTTGCGCTTTTTTAGCAACCGCTTCCGCTACTTTACTTGAAACTTCTGCCACATAAGCAAATGGCGGCAAGACAGGTGCACCCGGTTTACCTGAATCAACTATACCGCTCAATGAATGTGCAGCTGCACCAATCATTTCATCTGTCAAAGATCTTAGCTTCTGAAGCAAGCATTCCAAGTCCCAGACCGGGATAGATAAGAGCATTATTAGCCTGACCAATCTGATAAGATACCCCTTTATAATCCACATTGTCGGAAGGTATTCCTGTCGCTACAAAAAGCCTTTCCATCAGACCACTCAATCAAGTCTTTAGCACTTGCTTCCAGCCAGCTCAGTTGGATTACTCAGCGGGAAAAATAATTGGACGCTCGGTGTTTTTGACACATAGCCTCAACAACCTCTTTTGTAAAGGTATTAGCTTGTGTTGATGTTCCTACCAAGATTGTCAGTTTTAACCGTCTTTACAACTTCAAGCAAGTCTGTTAGCTTGTCAGCATTAGCAAAGTCAGAACGCTTCTTTGTAAATGGACGTTGCTCAGGTGTCAAATCATCCATGTCATCAAAAAGAAGACCTTGTTTATCTACCATAAAAGAAACGTTTGTAAGCCTCTTCTTCTGAGAGTCCTTCTGTAATCATTTCACGGAGAACACGTGATGCAATTCCTGCTCCTGCCGTTCCACCGCCAAAAGCAAAAGATATATTTGGTCTGTTAATTTTTTTCACCACTAATATCTAATGATCCGTAAATACCACCAAGTGTGACAATACCTGTTCCTTGGATATCATCATTGAAAGTAGGAATTTTATCCTTGTACTTGTTGAGAATATTGGCAGCATTTAGACGACCGAAAATCCTCCCAGTGTAAGTAGAGCTTAGGAAAAAGTCGTTCAGCTGTTTGTACAAACTGATCAATAAAAATCATAATAACGGTCTCCACGTACACGCTCATGGCGGTTCCCAAGATAGTTAGGATTTTTCCAGCAATTCTTTACAGTTAGTTCCGGCATCAATGACCAAAGGTAAAACAGTTGCAGGGTCAATACCGGCTGCTCCTGTGTAAACCATAAGCTTTCCAACTGAAATATCCACACCATTGGTTCCCCAGTCACCAATACCTAAAATTGCTTCCGCATCTGTCACAACAATAAGTCTAATATTACGGTCTCCGGCCGCATTCTTAAGGGTAGCTTCTATATTTTCAGGGTGGTTAATGTCTAAATAACCTGCATATTGCGTATCAACAAACAAATCACTGTAATTTTCAATCGTAGTTGCAACCGTTGGATCATAAACAATCGGATTGAATTCGGCAATGTGTTGGCTAAAAAGATAGTAAAAACAAGGTGCGATTAGTATTGAAGATTTCCATCAAGAACAAACGTTTTTCCAGGTTTGTTGCTTTTTTAGAAAAATGAGCATAGGTTTGTGCCGCTTGCTCCTCCAAAGTTTGCACATAAGGTGGCAAAACTCCAACTAAGCCAAGTTCTTTACGCTCTTCAAGTGTAAAGGCAGTTCCCTTATTTAAAAAGGGATTATTCAAAATATCATATGCATTCATAATATAAGCTCCTTTGATTTTGTGTACTCATTATAATAAAATTATATATCGTACATAATATTTTTGTATCAGATATGATGGAGTAAGATGGAATAAACTTACTGTCAATTAGCGAGCTCGAGAGGAGGGTACGGACAGACAGGGTTATTTACCATTTAACAACGAAAAGTGCCTGCCATAGCCGATTAATACTTACTGGCAAACACTTTTTCCTGCCTCATACTATTTCAAATATGACACCAATGCCGCAAGGATAATTCTTACGTCGTATTGGATTGGCTTGACAGGGCAGACATCTCGTTTCATGCCTAAAAGCTTGTAAACCGCCATTCGTGCAGCTCTTACGGAGTATTCCTCGGTAAACACGCAGTCTTCCGGAATCTCGCAATATTGTCCGGTAAATCCAAGATTCGTGCTCCCTTCCGGCACGACATCGGGCCGGTCGCCTGCGGAACGCGCAAGAAAATGTGCATTCGTATGCGGCAGCATAACCGGTATTGCGGCAACAACCTCGTCCCGACACTTCTGGCGGGTATCGTCATCCATTGGCAGGGCTCATCAATATCTCATCCAGTATTTCCAGTCCCGTGCATTCGTATTCAGGCTTTCCTGTGAAACGTCCCGGCTCATCGGTATAGAAGGCGCACATCCACAGGAACGAATAATCCTCCGGCTGATTTTCAAAATAAGGCGGGAGCGGAATGCGTAGCTCCATATGCCAGGGAGAGCCCGTAAAGGAAGTCAGGAGCCCCTCCCCCGTCTTGTTGTGGGTGTATTTTTCCATCCAGTCCATGAAAGTGTTCCCGTGGAAGGTGCAGTTGAATGTCATCCACTTTGACTTGTCAGGGTGTGCGAAGAACTTGTCAGGGTTGCCAAGCACCAGTTTCTTTGCAGCAATGTTTTTTTCCACAAGTTAGCGCTCATTGGGTAGAGTCATCAATGCCCGCAGCCTTTTCAGCATTCCCGAAGGTGGCATTGTCGGTCATACATCCTAATGTAACGATTACCTTGTCATTTTCATTCAGTTTTATATAATCCTTTTTATCGCCATGTACAACATGTAGCCCGGTAACCGTAATCCCGTCACCATCGGCAAAATCCATGTCGGTCACCACTGTGTTATAAACAAAGTCAACCCCCGCATCCATAAGCACCTTAAGCAGCGGCGTGATTATGCTTTCAAACTGGCTGTTCCTCGTCAGGGTTACTCCGCTAGCAGTATTTATCCTCGTGATGAGATGGAAAAAGCGTGTCAGGTAGCGCTTAAATTCTATAACGCTTGACCATGGCTGGAATGCGAAAGTGCCTTCGTATATGTACCAGAACGGGGTTTTAAAAAGTGCGGGCTTACGCCGAACCAATCCTCAATTGTAAGGTCGTCAAGCTCGTTTTCGTCTGCCTTGAAAAGACTAAGCACAAGCTTCAGCTCCTGTTTGTTCAGCCCGTAACTGGAAGAATCCATTATTTCCCCGTCAGCATCAAGCAAACGAGCCTTTGCCTTGCAAGGCTTTGTGGACGAGAATTCAAACATATCGTCTGTCACACTGTTGCCCGGATTCGTAAGGGAAGGGATGCTAGACATGATATCCCAGAAGTTTTCATACGTCTGCTTATTGAACATCCTCTCTCCGCGGCATATCCAGCCATGCTCCGGATCTCCACAGGCATCATTTGACCCGCCTGCCACGGGCAGCGCCTCTATAATATGGATGTCCTTTTCCTTCAAAGCCGCAGTCCCTTAAAAAGGTAAGCGGCACCCGTCAGGCATCCAAGCCCTCCGCCAACAAAAATAAAACTGGCAGTCATCCTGTCTTTTATAATTTCCTAACATAACAAATCTCCTCGTATTATTAATTTGTAGCTTTTCTTTACCTGTTCTTGGTAATCAGCTACTATTGTTATCTGATGCTGTGGATTGGTTCCAATCTCCTACCGCGCGACGGTTTTTGTAAGGCTCCAACCACAGCCTCTTTGTTACATTGTTGATCAGTTAGATACCGCATGACGGTTTATGTAGAACGAGGATACAATCAGCAAAGAGCCCTGTGGGTCGATAACAGCATCAAACACTTTTTACAGGAGGATTTACTAAATGATTTACATTGGAATTGATGTTGCTAAGGATAAGCATGACTGTTGTATCCTTGGCCCAGATACCGAAGAACTTTTCCAAGTCTTTACGATACGGAACAATAGCGATGGCTATGGAGAATTATTCCACAAGATTGAGTCAGTCTCAAAGGACAAATCTCAGATAAAAATAGGACTCGAGGCTACCGGTCACTATTCCTACAACATTCTGGGATCACTTCTTGACCATGGCTACCACACCTTTGTCATCAATCCGTTACATACAAATCTTTACAGAAAAGGTCAAAGCCTTAGAAAGACGAAAACGGATAAAGTCGATGCCCGCTCCATTGCTGAAATGCTTGTGACTGATAAGACACTCAAGCCCTATACAGGTACATCCTACCACAGCGAGGAGCTTAAGTCATTAACTCGTTATCGTTTTGAGCTTGTCCAAAGAACGTGCGAAACTGAAAACTTCAGTATCTAGGGCTTGTAAACATCCTGTTCCCGGAACTTGAGTCTCTTGTTCCGACTCTGCACATGAACTCGGTATACCGTCTTCTTCAGGAACTGCCGGGAGCATATTTTATCGCAAGTTCCAATCTCACCCACCTGAAAGCTCTACTTGCTGATTCTTCAAAAGGGCACTATGGTCGTGAAAAAGGCCATCGAAATCAGAGAGACTGCAAAAATCTTCTATCGGATCACTTATGCCTGCTAAATCAATGGAACTCAGGCAGACAATCCGCCAATTGACACACTGTCTTCCGATATTAAAGAAGTCGAGCAGTCCATTCAAAAATCATGGATGAGTGTGGTTCTCAATTACAACTATTCCCGGCATCAAGTATCGTATGGGTGCAATGATTCTGGCAGAGATTGGAGACTTTACACGCTTTAGCAATGCAGATCAAGTTCTTGCTTATGCAGGACTATCTCCGTCTACGTACCAGTCCGGACAGCTAATATCTTCTTATGCTCGCATGGAAAAACGTGGCTCTAAGTATCTGCGTTACGCACTTTTCAATGCTGCTATATATGCTTCTGTATGGGACGAGCGATTCAGGCTTTATCTGTCAAAAAAACGGGCAGAAGGCAAGCACTACTATGTCGCAATAAGCCATGTGGTTAAAAAGCTTGTCAGAACCATCTTTCGGATGGAAATAACTCATACGTCATATCAGCCTTTATAAGTTAAATTAGCTCATAATCTTTTCTGAGAGCATCATCGCTGATGCTCTATTCGTCATACAGTTTTCAATGTACTAATCTATCTAAAATACGTTTCCGTATTTTTATTCTGAAAAATCTAAATTTTATGCTTGACCATTAATAGTTAGTCTTCTTTCTTTTTTTCTTATTTCCTTATTCCGTTAAAGTGCTAAGTCGCCCTTCTTGGTTTTCGCAATGCCTGACAGCTCATCCCCGTTTACGCTGCCGCTGCATACATAATCCGTCTTTTCCGACGGAAGTTTGTATTTTTCCTTTAAAATTAAAATTTTTGCCATCCGTTGTTCCCGGCTCAAATATATTTTTCTTCCCCATTACAAACAACGAACCGTTAAGCGTGCCAGCATTACTATGAAGAATTAATTCCCCGTTTTTAACGCCCAATGGAGTACGCATCCTGACCTGGTAAGTCCCGTCAACCATATGACTACCTCCTTTCCCTTTGCTGGTTCTAAAAATAAAACATCAGGGAGTTTAATAACAACGAACAAAACAGCCCATATGTCAGATATCTGACATATGGGCTGTTTCTATAAGGTTTTTGCATATTTTTATGAAGTGGAGCGTCTGGCGGAAATACTATTTGTTCCCAGGTTCTTTTCCGCACTTCTTTGCAGCGCCGCCATGATATTGCCATGCATAGCTATCTCCAGCAGCTTAATCATTTCCTCCGGGGCATACGGCTCCCTTCAAGCATCCATGTCACGAGGCAATTGACCAGCGCCTCGGTATAGAACTTGCCAATAAAAATCCGCATGTTCCTTATCGGCGGGAACATCCTGCAAAAATATTGTTTATAAACGCCATCATTATTGCGCTCAGTGCCATCATAAAGCATTTTCTTAAGAAGGTCCTTTCCAATGCTGTTATATGCGCACAAGCAGATTTTCCTATTGTCATGTACATACCTGAAAATCGACAATATGCCATCGTCCCAATCTATGCTGTTTTCACTGGCTTTAAGGAGTTCCAGTGCTTCTGACTCGAACGTCCATTTCATAAGGTCGTACATGTCCTCGAAATGATAATAAAAGGCGGACCTGCTGATATCACAGTCATCGCTTATGTCCTTGACGGTAATCTTGTCAAACGACTTTTTCTTCATGAGCCCCTTCAATGAGCTTGCAATCCTTTCCTTTGTCAGATAGGATATTTTTTCGTTTTTCATCCGTATCTCCTCGTATTATTAATTTGTAGCTTTTCTTTACCTGTTCTTGGTAATCAGCTACTATTGTTATCTGATGCTGTGGATTGGTTCCAATCTCCTACCGCGCGACGGTTTTTGTAAGGCTCCAACCACAGCCTCTTTGTTACATTGTTGATCAGTTAGATACCGCATGACGGTTTATGTAGAACGAGGATACAATCAGCAAAAAGAGCCCTGTGGGTCGATAACAGCATCAAACACTTTTACAGGAGGATTTACTAAATGATTTACATTGGAATTGATGTTGCTAAGGATAAGCATGACTGTTGTATCCTTGGCCCGAGATACCGAAGAACTTTTTCCAAGTCTTTTACGATACGGAACAATAGCGATGGCTATGGAGAATTATTCCACAAGATTGAGTCAGTCTCAAAGGACAAATCTCAGATAAAAAAATAGGACTCGAGGGCTACCGGTCACTATTCCTACAACATTCTGGGATCACTTCTTGACCATGGCTACCACACCTTTGTCATCAATCCGTTACATACAAATCTTTACAGAAAAGGTCAAAGCCTTAGAAAGACGAAAACGGATAAAGTCGATGCCCGCTCCATTGCTGAAATGCTTGTGACTGATAAGACACTCAAGCCCTATACAGGTACATCCTACCACAGCGAGGAGCTTAAGTCATTAACTCGTTATCGTTTTGAGCTTGTCAAAGAACGTGCGAAACTGAAAACTTCAGTATCTAGGCTTGTAAACATCCTGTTCCCGGAACTTGAGTCTCTTGTTTCGACTCTGCACATGAACTCGGTATACCGTCTTCTTCAGGAACTGCCGGGAGCATATTTTATCGCAAGTTCCAATCTCACCCACCTGAAAGCTCTACTTGCTGATTCTTCAAAAGGGCACTATGGTCGTGAAAAAGGCCATCGAAATCAGAGAGACTGCAAAAATCTTCTATCGGATCACTTATGCCTGCTAAATCAATGGAACTCAGGCAGACAATCCGCCGAATTGACACACTGTCTTCCGATATTAAAGAAGTCGAGCAGTCCATTCAGAAAAATCATGGATGAGTGTGGTTCTCCAATTACAACTATTCCCGGCATCAAAGTATCGTATGGGTGCAATGATTCTGGCAGAGATTGGAGACTTTACACGCTTTTAGCAATGCAGATCAAGTTCTTGCTTATGCAGGACTATCTCCGTCTACGTACCAGTCCGGACAGCTAATATCTTCTTATGCTCGCATGGAAAAAAACGTGGCTCTAAGTATCTGCGTTACGCACTTTTTCAATGCTGCTATATATGCTTCTGTATGGGACGAGCGATTCAGGCTTTATCTGTCAAAAAACGGGCAGAAGGCAAGCACTACTATGTCGCAATAAGCCATGTGGTTAAAAAGCTTGTCAGAACCATCTTTCGGATGGAAATAACTCATACGTCATATCAGCCTTTATAAGTTAAATTAGCTCATAATCTTTTCTGAGAGCATCATCGCTGATGCTCTATTCGTCATACAGTTTTTCAATGTACTAATCTATCTAAAATACGTTTCCGTATTTTATTCTGAAAAATCTAAATTTTATGCTTGACCATTAATAGTTAGTCTTATATTAATTATTCCGTGGCAAAAATTTTTATATCCCCCTGAATAAACTTTTTATTACAAAACCGGCATAAGATATATACATTGGAAAATTTATATTTTAATATAATATATTTCCTCCCAATGAACATCCGAAATTGCATTGATAAATTCAAGCATTCTATGGATGTCATGTTTCATAGTCAGCAATTGACAGGCGGACGCAATCAGCAACCGGAGGATGGCGGCGACAAAACATGCCGTGAACTTGCTATGCAAATTCACCCAACTATCCATGCTTAACTATACCCTAAGAGGCAAGATCTTGCCACAGAAAAACCCTTGCAGATTCCCGCAAAAGACTCCCCAAATACTTGGAGAGTCCCATATACAACATATGTCCTTTCTTATCTCTTGCTGAACTGTACGAGCGATGAGTAAGATGCCGCTGGCATCTTGCCGTGAGTGGTGCGAGCCTTCGGCGAGCAACTCCTGATTCCACGGGATAGAAAAAGACTCTCAAAACTGGAGAGTCCCACATACTGAATATGTCTTTTCTTATCTCTTGGAGAACTGTGGAGCACGACGAGGCTGCCTTCAATCCGTACTTCTTTTCTCTCCTTCATGCGAGAGTCTCTGGTTAAGAAACCGGACTTCTTTAAGATAGGGACGGAAATCGCTATCCATCTCGCAAAGTGCTCTTTGCGATACCGTGACGAATTGCACCGGCCTGACCTGTGGTTCCGCCACCCTTAACATTTACAAGAACATCTAACTTTCCTTCGTTCTGTGTTGCCACAAGTGGCTGACGAACGATGGTCTTCAATGTCTCTAATCCGAAATACTCGTCGATAGAGACAACTTATTTACGGTTACCTTTCCTGTTCCTGGCATGATATATACTCTTGCTACAGAGCTTTTTCTTCTGCCTGTGCCGTAATTTCTGTTTGTAGCCATTTTTTATCCTCCCTTAGATTGATAGTGCAACTGGCTGCTGAGCCTGGTGCTTGTGATCCGGACCAGCATACACGAAAAAGCTTCTTGTACATCTGTCTACCTAAAGGACCCTGGGAAGCATTCCCATAACAGCAAGTTCAATAACCTGCTCCGGCTTGTTTGCTCTCATATCTCTCAAAGAAGTTTCCTTCATGGAACCAACATAACGAGAGTGAGTACGATACAGCTTCTGCTCCAGCTTCTTACCGGTAACGGTAATCTTCTCTGCGTTTACTACGATAACATAGTCACCACAGTCTAAGAACGGAGTAAATGTGGGCTTTCTCTTTCACGAAGTACTGCTGCGATCTCTGATGCAAGACGTCCGAGTGTCTTCCCTCTGCATCTACTACGAACCACTTTCTCTCAATAGTAGAAGCCTTTTGCTACGTATGAATTCATAACAACCTCCTATGTGTAGGCTACTTACTCTGGTCCAGTCAAGGGACTGATTTCAGTATTTAATGTAGCCCGGGCATTTGCCCTGCTTCTGTTCCGCTGTAATAACAGCCTTATCACTTTATAGAATTTCCCTTGTATTGTCAAGGCTTTTCTGCATTTTTTTCCGAGGATTTTTCTTTTGGCTTTTCTGCATTTTCTCAAGGTTCTTTCCCAGGGCTTTTCTTCGGAACTTTCCTCTACTTCCTGCTAAGAACAATTTCAGAATCTCTCCGGAAAAAGAATTTTTTTCTTTAAATTTTGCAAAAAGGCATTCCCAAAGCCCTTTTTCACCGTGCTATCATAACACAAATTTTTTTCTTTCTGAGGAAAAAAGAAAAATTAGCGCCAGAGCTTCAGGGAACCCCAAAGCCGACGAGGGTAAACAGTAATCGAAAGATTCGGCGGATGCTGTTTCGGAGTAGTGCATCGTTAGGGGAAAGAAAAAAAGCGAAATCAAAATCGTAACAAAAGCTTTCTCCGCACCGAAAAACAATCAAATAGGGAGGAAAATACAATGTGCGGTATTGTTGGTTTTTGTTGGGCAGGGGAATACAAAGGATATTCTTCTGGCCGGTCTTTCCCGTCTGGAATACAGAGGCTATGATTCTGCGGGAATCGCTTTGTACTCTCAGCCTTTCACGCCGGTAAAGGCTGTAGGAAAATTAGAAGAATTAAAAAATAAAGTTGCCTCTTCCAAGGAGTGTCAGCTTCCCTACTCCATGGGAATCAGCCACACCCGTTGGGCCACCCACGGAAAGGCCAGTGAAAAAAATGCCCACCCCCACCTGTCCATGCATAAGGAAGTGGTGCTGGTGCATAACGGTATTATTGAAAACTTTGCAGAGCTTAAGAATTTTTTGCAGGAACAGGGCTATAGCTTCTACTCCGACACGGATACGGAGGTGGCGGTAAACCTGATTGAATATTATTACCGGAAGGATAAGGACATTTTAAAGGCTCTCTTCTCCGTACAAAAAGGAGCTAAAGGGCTCTTATGCCTTTGCCATCATGTTCCAGGAGGATGAAAAGACTCTTTATGCCATGCGTCAGGACAGTCCTTTGATCGTGGGGAAGGGAGAAAATGCCTTTTATCTGGCTTCCGATGTTTCCGCCTTTTTTTGGACTATACCAAGGAAATCTACCCTGTGGAAAATCAGGGAGATTCTAAGCCTTTTCCGAAAAGAAATCCATATTTACAATAAAAAAATGCCGAAGAAGTACAGCGTTCTTCCGCTATCGCAGAGCTGGATCAGAGCCAGATTCATAAGGGAGAGTATCTGCATTTTATGGAAAAGGAAATCTTTGAGCAGCCTAAGGTTGTGAAGGATACCCTGCTCTATGCCTGCAATCAGGAAAAATGAAGAGACTGCGGGAAATGCGGAAAATCCGGAATTTTTCCTATGAAGCCTTCTCCATGACGGAAAAAGGATTTTCAGGAGATTTCCAGAGTTCAGGGTGATTGCCTGCGGTTCCGCCTACCACGCAGGTTGGGTTTTAAAATCCGTCTGCGAAAGCCTGGCCAGAGTTCCGGTGCAGGTGGAGCTGGCCAGTGAATTCCCCTATAACCACCTATTTTGGAAAAGGGCGAACTGGTGATCAGCATCAGTCAGTCCGGAGAAACTGCGGATACCTTGGCTGCCGTAAAGGAAGCCAAGAAATTAGGGGCAAAAACCCTTTCCATCGTAAATGTGAAAGGCTCTGCCATTGCCGGAGAATCCGACTTTGTCTTTTATACCCAGGCAGGGACCGGAAAGTGCGGTAGCCACCACCAAGGCCTACGGCTGTCAGCTTGCGGCAGGCTATATCTTCTCCCTGCTTTTGGCTAAAGCAAAGGGAAAAATCAGCAAGGAAGAGAATCGAAGCTTAACAGAAGAGCTTTTCCTTCTTCCGGGAAAAATTCAGCAATGTCTGTCTATGGATCAGAAATCCTTCCTATGGCAAAGGAACTAAAGGATGCGGACAACATTTTCTTCCTGGGAAGAGGTCTGGACTGGGCCATCTCCATGGAAGGAGCTTTGAAGCTGAAGGAAATCAGCTATATCCACTGTGAAAGCTACAGCAGCGGAGAATTAAAGCACGGCACAATCAGCTTAATCGAAAAGGGCAGTCCGGTTATCGGCCTTCTTTCTCAGGAAGAGCTTGCGGGAAAGAGCATTTCCAATATTCATGAGGTACGAAGCCGTGGAGCAAAATGCTTTGCTATTCGGATGGAAGATATCGCTATCGAAGAAGAGGACTTTGCCGGAAGTCTTGAGTGTACCTAAGACCCATCCCTCTTTGCCGGAAGCCTCTTGGTGCTCCCCTCAGTTCCTCTCCTACCAGGTCAGCCTGTTGAAAGGCTTCGATCCGGATAAAGCCTAGAAATTTAGCAAAATCCGTTACAGTAGAATAAAAAAAGGAACTGTAATAAAATCAGAGTTTGATGCAAGTTTTTGGCAGTATAGGGTCTGAAATAGGGGTAATCTGAGCCCGCGGGTACTTGCGAAAAACGAATAGCATGAGTTTTTCGCTTAGTATCTACCCGTTGGGCGAACTTGGCGAGCGTGCCCGATTTTAGACCTGTACTGCTAAAACTAATTACTCTTTTCGATTTATTACAGTTCCTTTTTTAATTCCTTAAATTACTACGCCAAGCTCCGGCTTATCCTATCGAAGCACTCTGGCACCGGCCCCCTTCATCAGCGCCTCTACCTCTTCTTTTCTGGCCATGGTGGTGTCTCCCGGTGTGGTCATGGCTAAAAGCGCCGTGGCAAACCGCATATTGAATGGCAGGGCCGGATCTCCCTTTTCCATTAAGCCGTAAAGAAGCCCGGAGGCAAAGGAGTCTCCTCCTCCCACACGGTCAAAGATTTCCAGCTTGGGGAAGGACATTCCCTCATACACCTGTCCCTCTGCATAGCAAATGCCGGACCAGTCATTGATTGTTGCACTATGTACGGTACGAAGACTGGTAGCTACCACCTTGAAATTGGGATAAAGCTTAACCAGCTCTTCCTGCATTTTCCCATAGGCCTTAGGGTCCAAATGCTTTAAGTCCTTCTGTCCCTCTACACGAAGACCAAGACAGGCGGTGAAGTCCTCTTCATTTCCCATCATAATATCCACAAATTTTGCTGCTTCCCGGTTCACTTCCTGCGCCTTCTCTACGCCGCCAATGGCATCCCACATGGAGGGGCGGTAATTTAAGTCGTAGGAAATCACCGTGCCGTGCTTCTTTGCCGCTTCCATCACCGCCAGCATGGTTTCTCCTGACTGCTCGGAAAGAGCCGCATAAATTCCACCGGTGTGAAACAGACGAACCCCAACTCTCCAAAGATTCTATCCAGATCAATATCTTCCTTCTTCAGCTTGGAAATGGCGGTATTTGCCCGGTCGGAACAGCCCTTGGCTCCTCTTACCCCGAAGCCCCGCTCTGTAAAATTGAGACCGTTTCGGCAGCTCCGTCCTATTCCATCCGTCTTCGCCCAATGAATAAAGGATGTGTCCACGCCTCCCTGTAGAATAAAGTCTTCCACAAGGTATCCGATTTCATTTGCCGCAAATGCTGTAATTACCGCAGTTTTCAAAGAGAAACAGCGCCGAAAGGCCCAGAACCACATTGTATTCTCCTCCACCTTCCCAAACCTTAAACTGTCTGGTGGTACGAATCCGTCCTTCTCCCGGATCTAAACGAAGCATAATTTCTCCCAGAGAAATGGCATCGTAGAGCACAGATCTTTTTTTCTCGAAATGATAAAGCCATAGGGGTTCCTCCTTTGTCTTATGTACAGATACTGCTCCTACTCTAACACAAAAGTCCCTAGGCTCACAGAAGGCTTTTTCACCATACTTTCTTTCATGGTTTTATACATTTTTCCCATGCTAGTGCCTCTATTTTGTCTTATCGCCATAAGCCCTATTTTATCCTATCCTTAATCTATCTTTTACAGTACAAAAAACCGGAGTCCCTACCGACTCCGGTTTTCTTCTTTGAAGTTTTTCTTAGCTTCCTTAGAAAGTCTTATCTCAGAAGAGAGAACTCCCTGTGGCTGCTGGTTAGCCTGAGAAAGCATAGACTGTGCAGCCTGGTTAAGAATGTTATTCTTAGTGAATGCTGCCATTTCTTAGCCATATCTGTATCACGGATTCTGGACTCAGCTGCAGTCATGTTCTCGTTAGTGGTCTTTAAGTTGTTGATGGTATGCTCAAGACGGTTCTGAGATGCTCAAGCTTCGCTCTGTGGCTGGATACCTTATCTACTGCTTCGTTAATCTTTGTAATCGCCTTGTTTGCTTCAGATACAGAAGACACCTTAATGTCTTTAATAGCCAAAGCAGAAGTATTCATTGCAGATGCTGCGATGATAAGAGTCTCGCCGGATGTTGGTCCAATCTGAACCTGAATCTCTGCAGAGCTTGCCAATGGCTTAACACCGTTGTAGTCTGTAGTAGAAGCGATTCTGTTGATTTCTTCCTTTAATGCTTCAACCTCAGCGCTGATAGCGGAACGAGCAGTGGTGTTGTAGGTTCCGTTAGCAGACTGGGTAGCCAGAGTTACCATACGCTGTAACATAGAGTGAGTCTCTGTTAAAGCACCTTCAGCTGTCTGGATTAAACCGATTGCATCGTTAGCGTTTGCAGTAGCCTGATCAAGACCGTTGATCTTAGAACGCATCTGCTCGGAAATAGCAAGACCCGCTGCATCGTCTGCAGAACGGTTGATTCTATATCCGGAAGAAAGCTTCTCTAAGTTCTTCTGACCGTTAGAAGCGTTAGAAGAAAGGTTTCTGTAAGCGTTGTTTGCTGCAATATTGTGTTGAATAACCATAGTAGTATCCTCCTGATTTCGGCGTGCCAGAACCTCCCTGTCCTATGCAAATCTTCTCTCTCGGCGCCAAGAAGAAAAATATTTTTTTGCCTTTTTCTTGTCTTTCGACTAAATTTTTGCCTTTTGGCTGTTACGGTCCGAAGACCAAGTTTCTTTCCTTATGGAAAGAGATTCTGTAACAAGTTTTTGTTTTATTCTTGTTACAGTATATATCGGAGATAAAAAATTAAATTATAAGTGTTCTGGCAGAAAGAATTTTTGTTTTTACTTTTTCCATTTATTTAAACAATAGGTAAATATTATCTGCCTCTAAAAATCCAAACCTGGAGGAGCCTTTTACTCAAATACTTTCCACCCTTTGCCTTTTTTAAAAAAACCGGAGTCTCTACCGACCCCGGTTTTCCTTGTTTTTTGAAGTTTTTTATAGCTTCTCTAAAAGATCTTATCTCAGAAGAGAAAGAACTCCCTGTGGCTGTTGGTTAGCCTGAGACAGCATAGACTGTGCAGCCTGGTTAAGAATGTTGTTCTTAGTGAATGCTGCCATTTCCTTAGCCATGTCTGTATCACGGATTCTGGACTCAGCTGCAGTCATGTTCTCGTTAGTGGTCTTTAAGTTGTTGATGGTGTGCTCAAGACGGTTCTGAGATGCTCCAAGCTTCGCTCTGTGGCTGGATACCTTATCTACCGCTTCGTTAATCTTTGTGATTGCCGTATTTGCACTAGATACGCTAGATACAGCAATACTAGAAATACCTAAAGCAGAAGTATTCATTGCAGCTGCTGCAATCTTCAAAGTCTCGCCGGATGTTGGTCCGATCTGAACCTGAATCTCTGCAGCACTTGCCAATGGCTTAACACCGTTGTAGTCTGTAGTAGAAGCGATTCTATCGATTTCATCCTTTAAGGCCTGAACCTCAGCGCTGATAGCGGAACGAGCAGTGGTGTTGTAGGTTCCGTTAGCAGACTGGGTAGCCAGGGTAACCATACGCTGTAACATAGAGTGAGTCTCTGTTAAAGCACCTTCAGCTGTCTGGATTAAGCCGATTGCATCATTAGCGTTTGCAGTAGCCTGGTCAAGACCGTTAATCTTAGAACGCATCTGCTCGGAAATAGCAAGACCTGCTGCATCGTCTGCAGAACGGTTGATTCTATATCCGGAAGAAAGCTTCTCTAAGTTCTTCTGACCGTTAGAAGCGTTAGAAGAAAGGTTTCTGTAAGCGTTGTTTGCTGCAATATTGTGTTGAATAACCATAGTAATATCCTCCTGATTTCGGCATGCCAGAACCTCCCTGTCCTATGCAAATCCTCTTTCTCGGCGCCAAGAAAGAGGAATATTGTTACCTTTTCTTGTCTTTCGACTGTGTTTTGTCTTTCGACTGATTCGGGTCCGAAGACCATTTTTCTTTCCTTAGGGAAAGAAGTTTTGTAGCAAGCTTTTTGTTTTATTCTTGCTACAGTATATATATCGGAGGCAGAAATTAAATTATAAGTGTTTTTGAGAAAAAATTCGTCAACAGCTTTTTGTTCGATAAGCCCCGAGTTTCATGGATATCTTTTGTCCTATAAACACAAAAGACCGAAGCTTCCGCTTCGGTCTTTTGTTTGTAGTTTTTCAGTAGCTTTCTTAGAAAGTCTTATCTCAGAAGAGAAAGTACTCCCTGTGGCTGCTGGTTAGCCTGAGACAGCATAGACTGTGCAGCCTGGTTAAGAATGTTATTCTTAGTGAATGCTGCCATTTCCTTAGCCATGTCTGTATCACGGATTCTGGACTCAGCTGCAGTCATGTTCTCGTTAGTGGTCTTTAAGTTGTTGATGGTGTGCTCAAGACGGTTCTGGGATGCTCCAAGCTTCGCTCTGTGGCTGGATACCTTATCTACCGCTTCGTTAATCTTTGTGATTGCTGCGTTTGCACTGGATACGCTAGATACAGCAATACTAGAAATACCTAAAGCAGAAGTATTCATTGCAGATGCTGCAATCTTCAAAGTCTCACCGGATGTTGGTCCGATCTGAACCTGAATCTCTGCAGAGCTTGCCAATGGCTTAACACCGTTGTAATCTGTAGTAGAAGCGATTCTATCGATTTCATCCTTTAAGGCCTGAACCTCAGCGCTGATAGCGGAACGAGCAGTGGTGTTGTAAGTTCCGTTAGCAGACTGGGTAGCCAGGGTAACCATACGCTGTAACATAGAGTGAGTCTCTGTTAAAGCACCTTCAGCTGTCTGGATTAAGCCGATTGCATCATTAGCGTTTGCAGTAGCCTGGTCAAGACCGTTGATCTTAGAACGCATCTGCTCGGAAATAGCAAGACCTGCTGCATCGTCTGCAGAACGGTTGATTCTATATCCGGAAGAGACTTCTCTAAGTTCTTCTGTCCGTTAGAAGCGTTAGAAGAAAAGGTTTCTGTAAGCGTTGTTTGCTGCAATATTGTGTTGAATAACCATAGTAATATCCTCCTGATTTCGGCATGCCAGAACCTCCTGTCCTATGCAAATCTTCTTTCTCGGCGCCAAGAAAGAGGAATGTTGTTTGCCTTTTCTTGTCTTTCGACTGTGTTTTGTCTTTCGACTGATTCGGGTCCGAAGACCAATTTCTTTCCTTATGGAAAGTGTTATTTAGTAGCAAGTTTTTATTTGATTCTTGTTACAGTATATATATCGGAGGATGAAATTAAATTATAAGTATTTTTCAAAAAATTTTTACAGCTGCTCTTTACTCTTTTATTCTTAGGGAATGACCAGGATTTCACACTGACTTCCTTCCCATCCACTTCCGCTGTTTCCGTTTTCTCTACAGTCTTCGGTGCAGGGCTTTCAGACTTTCCGAAAATTTTTCCGTCTTCTCTACACTTTCTCGCCCTTCCGACTTATGAACAGCATTCAATACCATGTCAAAATCCGGCACACTTCCGCCTCTTTTGGAAAGAATCTCCGGTTCGGACTCTCTTCTCTTTCCATACTTAGATTCGTCTTTTGCACTGATTTCTCTAAGTTCGAGACTTCTTCCTCCGGAAGCATAGCGGAAAAGCATATGCCAGGCCAGTCTTTCCTGTTCCTCCGAAAGTCCCTGCAGCGCTCTTAGTCCTTTGAGGAGCTTCCGCCCCTGTAGCGGCTTGTTTCTTCTCTTCCTCCTGAATAGCCTCCATTTTCTGAAAGGCCTCCTGTAGAAGTGCTTCTGTCGCCGGACTAAGCAAGGGTTCCGCTTTTTCCTCCGTCTTTACTGCTTGACGCTCTTCCTTGGCAAGGCTTGGGGGAATCTTAAAAATCCCACAGACTTCCTTCCGTCTCCTGGTTCTCATCCATCTCCAGAGGAAGATCCTCTTCCTCCACCTCTTCCTGTAAGAAGACGGTGTCCTTGTATAAAGGGAAGCTCCTCTTCCTGTTCTTCCACAGCCTCACCCACAGTATTTGTTGTAGATAAAGCATCAGACTCGTTATTTCTTCTTCCTTTATAGAAGACCTTCTTTCGTCCATTCTTTCTGAAAGGATCATCCTGATAACTCATGGCCTCAATGGAATTTACGCCTGTTTCGCTCCGGCCCTTTCCGTCCTGAAGGTTCTCTTCAGCTGTGTCTCCCTGCTTTTCCTCTATTTTATCCGGCAGCATCATAATACGGAGCAGCTTGAAATCTCTTCGAATCCAATATAGAGGAAGGAGGAAAGGAGCATTCTCCAATCCCGGATAGAGGCTCTTCATATAAGAACTCTCCGGGAAAATCCAGCGCAGCTGTTTCTTTACGCCGTCAAAACGATTCTTCCATTTTTCCTTCCATTTTCTCCACTTGGCCGCCCGCTCTTCTTTATTTTCCGCATCCTTAATCTCTTTACGAAGCTTAGCCGCCTCTGAAATGCTGTCAGCCCCCACCATACCGTTGGATAGGATACGGCTTTCCATGTCATCAAAGAGGCTGATACTGTCGCTTTGGATAAGGGAAAAGTGAATCCTTCCGGCTACTGAACCACATATCCGCCATATGTAATAAGGATTGGGACAATAAAGAAATGTTCAGCTCTTTGATTCTGGCATCCAGGAATTTCTTGTTCATGTCCTTATGGAAAAGCTTATAGAATAGGTAGAGATCCAGAAGTTCCCGAATCTTTAAGCTATCTGTACAGAAATGATAGCAGGCCTCCGCCATGCGGAACATATAGCTGCTTTCAAGGAAAGAACCTTTAATACCGGATATTTCTTGTCCGGATAAGCTCTGTCCAGTAAAAGACTTCATGTGCTTTTTGTAATTCTTGGTCAGAAAGGGCAAATGGTGGTAGATTTCCACCTGAAAGCCTCCCACCCTCTTCATATGCTCTCCAAAACCGGTATAAAAACCGGTCTGTCTCATAGCCCATATCAAAAAAAGATAGCCTCTGGCCATATAATATCGTTCCTCAGGAATATAAAGACGAAGAGGAGAGTGGCTGCAGTTTCCGGTAACTGATAGAGTCTCCGTACTGCCGCACTTTCCAAAACCACCGCAGGAACCTTTACCGCCTGAAAGGCTGCAAGGATTTCCAGCTCGGAAGACTCATAAATCTCACCGTAACGAACCGCCTCCTGATAGCGATGGAAGAATTTTTTTCTCCAAATAGGGCAGGAACCCTGGCTCCTGCAAAAGCATCCCCAGGTAAATAGCTGAGGAGATCTCATGATAATCAGCAATACGATAAAAGCCTTCCCCAATTCATTCTTCGCATCATAGGAAAGGAATCATCCTGTCGTAAGGTACTTCCCAACAAATTAATTAAAAACTTACCCTCATATACACTACGATTCATCGCTGTCCTTGCAATCCTTTCTCATCCTTGAATAATCTACAGTGATTGTCACTTATTGTTTTAGCTGTATTACTTTGTTAGCTATCTTTCTTTGTCAGCTATAATTCTTTTTCAGGAAGAATAAGCTATACCACTTCTTCCTTTAATTCTGAAGGATATTTTTCCCATAAAAATTTACAGGGTCTGTTTTTGCTTGGGTATTGATTCTGCTGTCTCTCTCCTGAATATGATGGATGGATTCAGAATCTTTCCCCGCAATTCTAAAATTCTTCTTTCCAAAAAGGATATATGCTACTATTTTTAGGATTTTTCGTTTAAAAAGTCTCTGAAAAAGCTTTTCCCAACTCTTCTGTCTCTTCCGCCAGAAGATTCATCTCTATCCAGTTGTTTTTCCAGCTTATTTAAAGCTTCCTGTCGTAAATCAACAGGAGATCCAGACTCATATTGTCCTGTCTCTGCATGGCCTCAGAAAGCTCATCAGTTTCTTTTTTAATTCGCTTACGATATTATATCTTCTCTGAAATAGGCTAGCAAAGCTTTTCCAATGCAAGATTCTCTTTTGCTTCCATATTAAGTCCTTTCTTTTTTCGTTCTACGTAAAAAAAGGACTGCCGCAGCAGTCCCTTCCTTATCCCACTACCTTTGCTTCTTTAGGCATATGGGTTGATTTAGCAATTTTACTTTGCCCCAAGAAGCCATCACGAAGATCTGACATAATAGCAACCAGCTTAGGAAGTTCCTCTTGTCTTCTCTCTCTTCCGGCCTGAACCAGTCCCAAGTCAAAGGTAACAAAGTCATATAATCTGGCCAAATCCCGGCTAATAGGCTGCTCCATATCTAAAGTCTGATGTAAATAGCGTACTACTCTGTTGGTCTTCTGTAGGGCTTCCTCAAACTTCTCATAATTTCTGTCTTCCAAGGCAAAATTTGCCTTCTTTAAATTTTTAATAGCCTCATCAAAGGTTAAAACCAAAAAGTTCTCCCTGACTCATCTGCATAATGCTCTGCTCTAAGTATTTCTTTTTGATAATCGTTCATACAATCTCCATTTCCTAAGGGTCTTAATCCTACGGAACTCTACTCTTTCAACTCCGAAGTTTTCTTCCTATTGTCTTATAATATGTCGTCCGGTCTATGGAAATGTATAAAGGATTTTTGCAAAAAAATAGGAAAAAAACCGCTTAATCTTTGGCTTTTGCCAACTTTCTGTCTTCCAAATGAGAAACCACCATGGTACAGGCCGCGTCACCGGTAATGTTTACGGTGGTTCTGCCCATATCAAAGATGCGGTCTACGCCGGCAACCAATTTCTTAAATAATCCTAGTGTGTACTGGATTATCCTTCATTTAACAAAGGAAGGTTTTTGTACAAAGATCCCCAGGAAGGAAAAATCCATCGGGGAATTTTTAGTAATCTTTCTTATCCACGCAATCCGCCTAAATAAGAGGACTGCATATTCATTTTTATTAATCAGCTTTTCTAACTGAGAAAACTGTTTAACATAACGATTCTGCTGACTGCTCAGCATGGTCTTTAGTTTCTCAATGACCTCGGAGTTTTCCTTTAACTTTCCATATATTGCGGAAGAGGTGTTGGAAAGGGTAACCTTGTTGGAGCCTGCCTCCTTGATTAACTCGCCGTAAGATCCGCCATTTCTGGAAGCATAACGAGTAGCATAACGACTAACGGAATCTTCTACAATCTTTGCAAGGCCCTTGGATCCGTTGTGTCCTGTCATTACCTTAGAAAACCTTCTCAGGCTCTGTCTCCATAGCCTTTTTGAACTTTGTTTCATCAAAGTTAATCTTTCCACCGTCAAATACATCTGAAGACATGGAAAGCCCCATCTTCTCCATATCTTGATAATCCAAGCCTGCGGTCTTTAAATCTGTCATCATCTGCGTCATTACAGACTGTAAGGAAGTACTGAAATTTCTTACAGAACTTTCTCCGTAAAGAATTCCTTCCTTTGCCTTCTTTTTCCCAGTTTTCTACAGACTTTTCATTCATCTGACTCTTCTGAGCCTCGGTCAAAGGATCATATCCCTTGGATCGTCTGGTCTTCGCATGAGTGTTTACAGAGCTTACCAGTTCATTATACTTTTCTACAAACTTCTTCATGGTGGCTGCTGCCTTATCTACATCCGGCTTAGAGCTAAAGCTGATCACCTTAGAACTGTCAAAGTTATAAGAACCATCCGGCTTAGTTACCGCATTTCCGGAAGAATCCAGTTCTACACCAAACTTTCCGTTAGCTGTAATCTTTAAAACCGTCAATGTTGAAGGTATTGCTGGAAGAGGTAACGGTTTCACTGATTCCATTTCCAAAATCATATACCATTTCCGCATCTGTTCCATGGTTAACCTGTCCGCCACCGCTTGCTGTTGCTCCGAAAAGCTTATCCTCGATGTCGTTGGCATTATTGGCATCTCCCAGAATAATGCTTCTTCCGGAACCGGTCTCATTGTGGATTAATACAAATCGTCCGGAACCTTCCATATAGCTGGCCTTTACTCCCGCATCAGAATCATTAATCTTCTTCAGCATATCCCGAACAGTACTGTCTGCAGTAATGCCCTTGATTTCTTTTCCATTGATCTTAAGCTTGGAAAGTGCATCTTCCAGCCCTGCCTTATTTCCGGAATAGTCGGAAAGCCCCAGCTTATCCAAGTTGTCCATAATGGAACCGTCAAGACTTACCTTGTTGGAAGCATTCTTGCTAATCTGCAAGTTAGCTCTTACCTGAGCATCGGAGGAGCTTACGGAGACGGTTTCTTTTCCGTTGGCACTGTTGAACGTCAGACTTCCTGTAGAAGAATCCACCTTAACCTTGCCACTACCGAAAGCATTATCAATATTTTGCTGAATAGCATCTCTAACCGCATCTAAACGATTCTGATTGTCAACAGAGCTTGTACCGGTGTGGGCCGCCTGAATGCTCTGCTTCTGTAGCTTCTGTCAAAAGAGTAATCTCTTGACTTGCACCGCCATAGCTTACAGTCATTTTCTGATCCTGTAAGTAATCCAGCATACCGCCCTGCTTAACAGAAGATGCAGTGAATTTTCCCTCTGCCTGAGCGCTGCTGTTAAAATCTGCAATCTTTACACCGTAAGCATCGGATCCTGTACCGGTAGGTGTAGTTCCCGCAGGAGGAGCCTTGTAGCCTAAAGCATCCAAAGCTGAAGACCCTGTCTTGATGACATACTCGGATCCGCCGTTAATCTTGATGTAATCCTCACCGGGGTTAGTTCCCTGATGATAGCTGAAGGTCAGATGAGCCTCTCCCCCCAGCTTTACATTTCCCTGCTTTGCAGCCTTGTTTAAATCGTCCACCAGCTTCTGCTTATCACCGGTATAATCGATTTCCACAGTTTTTCCGCTATCATCCTTATAGCTCTCCGGAAACTTAAAGCTGGCCTTCTCGTTAAATACTCCTGTAGTAGTATAGTTACCAAACTGCAGCGTTTTCCCTGCCAGACGACTGGTTTTAATGTTGCCGGTATTTGCCAAAGCATCTGCAGTAATTCCGGTTTTGATAGCGGATGCGGTTCCCTTCACATCGGAAACAATAGACTCAGAGGTAGCCAGCTTAGTAACAGCCTTCACCTTTAAGTTTTTGGTCAAATCCGAACTTCCTGATGCAGTAATATACTTTGTAGCAGCTGCATCTCCTTGCGGATTTACTACACTGGATTCGTATAATTCCGGACTTTTGATGGATTCATTGGACGCAAAGGATAAGAAATCATCCTGCAAAGCAATTGCCTTATCGGATAAGTCACGAAAGGCCTCCTGCCTCCATTCCATTCTTGTGGTCTCCTGCTTCGCTTTCGTAAGCTTGGATTGTGTTCCCTTTGTTAACTGCTCGATCAACGCATCACGGTCTAAACCGGAAGCCATTCCACCGAATCCACGGATGGAAGTATTCCCCAGGCTTGAGGAACCGGACGTTGAACTTGTTGATAAACCTGACATGATTCATCCTCTCTCTCTTTAGTTTATCGAGTTAGCGAGTCTTTATGAGAAAGCTCCTATCCTTAGGGAAAATGAAGCTTTTCCCTAAGACTGTTTCTCTCTCTGAAAAAGCCATCAGGGAACGTCGGACTCCCTTCCATACCGTTCTTTCTGCTAACTATCAAAAGGATTATCGGCGGTTTACCAAGAGTTTATAAGGAATTAGAAAGAGGGATGCAAATCATAAATAAGTATTATCTTCCTCCGGCATAGGGTCTGAAGTCAGGGCACGCTCCCGCTAACTTCGCCCACACAGCGGATACTAAGCTTCAAGCTGCGCTTTGCTTGCTTTCAGCAAGTACCGGTGGGGCTCAGATTGCCCTTCTTTAAGACCTATGCCGAAGGAAAGTAAACATTACCTCATTAATTTACATCCCTCTTCTCTATTTTTATTGTTTGAAATTTTGTTTGGAATTTCGCATTTTACTTCTTTGGATAGAAGCCGGAGGGCTCTTCCTTTAAGTTAATTAAGATGTTCTTCATCTGGGTGTAGTGTTCCAAGATAACTTTATGGGTTTCTCTTCCCACGCCGGAGGTCTTGTAGCCGCCGAAGGGGGCTCCTGCGGGAATGGCATTGTAGGTATTTACCCACATTCTTCCGGTTTCAATCGCTCTGGACACACGGATTGCCCGGTTAATGTCTCTGGTCCATACCGCACCGCCCAATCCGAAGTCGGAATCATTGGCCATAGCAATCACTTCTTCCTCTGTCTTAAACTTGATAATAACCGCCACCGGTCCGAAGATTTCTTCTCTTGCCGCCTTCATACTGTTGTCTACATTTACCAAAAGGGTAGGTCTGTAGAAGGCACCCCTGAAAACTCTCCCTCATCAAAGACTCTTCCACCACAGGCAATCTTAGCCCCGTCCTGTACCGCAATATCCACGCAGGACTGAATCTTTTCTACCTGCTTGTCGTTTACCTGAGATCCCATCTGGGTGTCCGGATCCAAGGGATTTCCCACCTTTACCTTATTGAACTGCTCTACCGCAGCCTCTACGAAGCGATCGTAAATGTCCTCATGGACAAAAACACGGGAGCCTGCACAGCAAACCTGTCCCTGGTTAAAGAGGATACCAAGCTGTAAACCGTCGATAGCCATATCAAAAATCGCAGTCCGGGAAGAAGATATTGGCAGACTTTCCTCCCAGCTCCAGAGTCGCGGGAATCAGCTTCTCTGCCGCAGCCTTTGCCACACTGTAGCCCACCTCAGTAGAACCGGTGAAGGCCAGCTTTCTAAAGCCCTTGTGCTCCAGCATATACTGTCCGGACTTGGAGCCTGCACCGGAGATAATGTTGATAACGCCCTTGGGTACAATATCCTTAATCAGCTTCATCAGTTCCAATACACTAAGAGGGGTAGCGGAGCTGGTCTTTAAAACAGTACAGCATCCGGAAGCCAATACAGGCGCCAACTTCCAGGCTGCCATCAGGAAGGGAAGTTCAGGGAACAATCTGTCCCACTACGCCGATAGGCTCCCGAATAATTAAAGAAAGGGTATTCTCATCAAAGAAGCTGGCGGAATCCTCCTCCGTACGGATAGCTCCTGCAAAGTAACGGAAATGGTCTGCTGCAAAGGGAACATCAACATTCATGGTTTCTCGGATGGGCTTTCCGTTATCCAGCTCTCCCACCTTCATCAGATGCTCCTTATTTTGATCAATCACATCCGCAATATCCAAAAAGAATCTTGGAGCGCTGAATCTTATCCAGCTTCTTCCAGCTGTCAAAAGCCTTCCACGCAGCATTCACTGCTCTATCACATCTTCTCTTGTAGCCTCTGCCACCTTAGCCAAAGCCTCTCCTGTAGCAGGAGAATAAGTGGTAAAGGTCGCCTATCAGAACTCTGCTAAAACTCTCCGTCAATAAACAATCCATATTGTTCCTGTAATCCGTAGCCATAATAGCTCCTTTTCATTCTCTAACTGTGTCAGTTTCAAGGAATATCTCCTTAATATCCCAGTTGCTCACTAGGGATTATTGTATCATTATAAATACAAACAAAACAAGGACTTTTCCTTTCGAAAGCCCTTAAATAAATATAAAATTTTTATACAATTTTTGAATCAAATTCGTGATTTTGTACTAGTCAGATACAAAAATTTACTAATTTCTTATGATAGGATTCATCTCAAAAAATCTTAACGCAAGGACTCTTTTAAGCTATACCCTGGTTATTCTTCAGATTCTTTCTTTCCTCCGCATCAAACTTGGTGGTGTCTCTACCTCTGTTTGGATCGTGGTGAGGATGCATCTTAACTTCAAAAACAGCCTTCAACATAGCCACGAAAAATATCGGACTGGAACTTGCTCTGATAGAAGCCGATCATAGGAGAGGTCTTATCCTTATCCAATACCACATACTTTGCAGGAAGCTGGGTAAGAGACAGGGCGGTAACATCCGCAATACATTTATCGCAGGTACAACCCCCATGCTTTTGAATCAGCCCCAGTACATCCTTAGTCTTTAAGATGTCTAACATCACATTTACAATGTGGAACTCGGGTTCCGGCTCATCATATTCCCAGAAGCTTCTTCTCCAGATTCAACTGAATTTCGTTGGTAATCTTATCATTTTCAGAAGACTCATCAATAACGGTAATCTTGCTCTTCTTATAAGAAGGAAGGGATGCCGGCTCTTCTTTCTCCGTAGTCTCCGTCTTCGCTTCCTCTTCCAGCGCACGATTCAGTTCTTCTTTATGCTGCTCTTCTTTATATTGCGCTTCCTTCTGTACTTCTTTCTTATGCTCTTCCTTAAGCTGCTCTTCTTTATATTGCGCTTCCTTCTGTACTTCTTTCTTATGCTCTTCCTTAAGCTGCTCTTCCTTTACATCAAAGTTTTTCCACAGCGGACTGGAAGTTACTTACCGCACCGTCAAAGTGCTCGGCAGCCTCCTTTGTCTTCTTTGCCCGCCTCATGGAAGTCGGAAAGCATGTTAGGGGTCTAATGTAATACCGGCCCCGGAAGAAGCGTTGCCTGAAGCAGTCCCTGGGCGCTTCCGGATACCTCTACTCCTCTTCAGGAACAGGAGCGGATGTTAATAAGTTTAATACATGGGATGTCTTGTTGGATTTCGTTGTCTTCTTTGTAGCCATTATCCGATCACCTCTCTTAAATGGATATCTTCTGCGATTTCCTCAATGAACTTCGCGTAATCGGTTACCGCAGGAGAACGTTTGTTGTAGGAAAAGATATCTTCCCCGTGAGCCGGTGCTTCTGCAATGGCCACTCCGGGACGAGATCTTTGTTTCGAAAAACCTTGGTGGAAATCTGTTCCGCTAGGGCCTCCTGCCATTTCCTCCACGTCTCTTGCCAAAGTGGTTCTCTTGTCAAACTTGTTCAAAAAGAATCCCTAAGACCTTTAAATCCTTATTAAGCCCCTGCTTCACCGTATCTATGGTTTCCGTAACTGAGATAATCCTACCAATGAGAGGATATCCGAAGACATGGGAATAATCAAAAATTGGATACGGCATAAGCATTGATGGTTAATAGATTCAATGCCGGGGGTGTCAATCACCACATAATCATAGTAATCCATCAAGGGTTGCAACATTTCCTTTAAAAGCTACCTCCCGCTTTCCGGGAGCAAGCTTCTCCAGCCCTGTGGTAGAAAGAGAAATATCAGAGGGAAGAATATCGCATTTCTTCAGGCGACGAATCGCCTGCTGCACCCGAACCTTACCCTGTAAGGCATCCAGTATGGTGGTGGGATTACTTCCCTCTAAGCCCATACAAAAGCCTAAGTTTCCCTGTGGGTCTAAATCAATGCCCAAAACCTTTGCTCCCCGATCAGCCAGTCCTGCACAGATAGCTGCCGAAGTCGTTGTTTTTCCTACGCCTCCCTTTTTGGTTGGATACCGTGATAATGATTGACAAAATGAACCTCCCTGCATCAAAAAATCCTTACTAAGCAAACGAAACAGCATGCTTAGGGGGAAGATTTTTCTTATGCATCTTCCTGTGATGAATAGAAAGAAAGTTCTTCCTTCGTAAAGTTCTTTAAGCCCTCTGTGATGCCCGCATCATCCAGGTTAAAACGCTTTCCCGGATAGCTTTCCCCATATTGATTCTTCAGGGTCAGCAGCTCACTTTTGTATAAGGATAAGGAGATACTGTCGGAGAATGAGCGATACTCCGGGTCTCCGTTAGCATTCTTCCCTGTAGACAGGGAGAAAAAATCTGCTCCAGACCTGCATTTTTTCGTTACACGGAAAAATGGAATCGTTGCCCTCACTATGCCGATAAACCACCGGCTCTCCTGTTAGTTATTCTTTCTCAGTTCTACCGAGAAAGCACCGTTAGCCTCCTCTTCCAGTAAGGCCGCAAGGCTTCTCTCCTTATTCTGCGCTACAGAACTTCCCTTCTGCTCTGGTAACTTCTCTTGATAGAGGATAACGGATAAGACAGATTTCGGTTCTTCTTTGCCTTCTTCCACAGCTTCTTTGTAGAGGACAATGTCCTTATAGCCGTCCTGATCCATATCGATTAAGGCAAAGGATTTTGGAAAAACTTCCTCTCGGTGAGAGTCTTTTTCAGAGCTTTCCGGATCCGCCACATCCACCGCCTGTTTCTTTCCGAAGTCTTTGCTCTTGTCCTTTTCCAGCTCTTCTCTAAGCATCTGACGATACTTGTTGAAGTTCACAAGCTCTTTTCCTTCCTTCCCGATATAGGTCTTACCGTCCTTGGAAAACTCTTCTTCCAAAAGTCTTCCGTCCTGATCAAAGAAATACTCTGTCTTATCCTCCGGATCCACATATTTTCCTGTGGTCATCAGGCCGCCGCTTCCGATATGGTAGACTGTCCGTTATAGTTAATCCACTCATTTTTCCAAAGGAGTATTCGGTCCCAGCATGAAATACCAAGATTCTCCCTGCTGCACCCATTCTCCGTCCGAAGCACTGACCTCTGCAAAGGCCGGCACTGCGGATAAAACACAATGCGGAAAGGCCGAACAGGAAAGCCGCACCCTTTTTGGAAAAAGCGACAACAGGGACAAAGCGTCCTTTCCTTTTTCGGGAAAAGAGTCTTTGTCTCCTTCTGCATAAATCCTTTAATCTTCATCCCTTATCTCCTCCATTATACCCAATTCAAAAATCCAATGTATAGTATATTGAACAAAAAGGACGAAAGAACTTCTTTCTTCCTGAAAGTGCTCCTCCGTCCTTGGTCCATCTAATTATTATTACAATTTTTCTATTCTGTCCAGTGAAGTTTTTTTCTAACATTCTCTTCTATTCTGAATTCTCTTCTATCTGACAAAAGCTTTCCAACTTGCTCCATGCTTTACAGAAAATCTTTCTGACTACTCCTCATTTCTAAAGCCTGCATGCTCAGACTCCAAGAAACGCTTGATCAAAACATCTAAAAACTTCTACCAGATGTCCGATTTCCGGCTTGGTCAACTGCTCATCCGCTCCCAGCTCTTTTCCTTTTAATACGCATCTGATCGTTGATTAAGGAAGAGAAGATTACAACAGGAATTCTCTTTAGACGCATATCTTCTTTTACCAACTGGTAAGGCGATGTCCGTCCATAATCGGCATCTCAATATCGGTAATTAATACATTTGCCTTTTTGTAAAGGTCCGGGTCATTCCGGAGAGAAGAAAGGTAATCCCAGCACTCCTGTCCGTTGTTAAAGATTTTAACATCCTTAAATCCTGCCTTCTGCAAGGAAGTGCCAATCATTTTCTGAAGAAGAACAGAGTCTTCTGCAATGACTACCGGCGCTGTGGTAATATCTCTTTCACCCATCTGCTCGATTTCTTCAATCTTAATGCTGGTTTCCGGAGAAATTTCTGCAACAATCTTCTCGAAGTCTAAGATGGTTACCAGCTGATTATCGCACTGAGCAATACCGGTAGCCACAGACTCTGCACCGTTAGCCAGAGTACGGTCAGGCTTCTGGATACTCTGCCAGGAAATACGGCTGATACCTTCGATAGAATCTACACGGAAAGCCACCACCATCTTGTTAAAATGGGTGATGATGAATAAGTCTCTGGCTCCCTGCTCCGGTGTAGCACCGGTAAGATAGTTTGCCAGGTTGATTACGGTAATCAGCTGCTCTCTCGGCTTGAAAAATCCCTCTACGGAAGGATGAGAATGAGGCATAGGCTTAATCTTCTCAGTCATCATGATTTCTTTTACCTTAGCCACATTGATTCCGTAAAAACTCTCCCAGAACACGAAACTTCATAATCTCAATTTCGTTGGTTCGGACTCTAATAAAATGCCTTCCTTTTCGTTTTTCTTCTTCATTTCTATAATCCTCTCCCTTTTTCGTTCTTCCCTGAACCCGGGACTAGCCTCTTGCCCGCATTACAGTTTGTTATCTATCCTTAAATCGAACATCCTCTCGTCCGTAGGTCCGTATTAATACTTCCCCCGTTCCGGTGTTCAGACTCATGGTCCTTGCATAATTTGCACCGGTGTCTTCCGCCACCAGTTGCATTCCCTCTTCCCGAAGAATTTTTTTCACACTTTCAATATTTCTCTGTCCAATATTTCCGAAGCCCGCATTTCCGCTGATTTCGAACATCTTGGCTCCTCCTGCGATTTTTCACCGTGGTACGGCTTTTTACCATACCGAGGCTGCCATCTTTCGGAGAGTTTCCCTAATCCCAGTATCCGCATATTTGAATACATTGGGATCCGATAAATTGACCTGTTCCGGCAACATGATGTGAAGAAGTGCCCCCAGCTTGATATAAGAATCATAAAAGGCCAGTCCTATACAGGAGCCTAAAGCATAGGTAATAATCACTCCCTCTCCTCGGGTTAGCTTCATGTCGCCAATCCCTACCTTGAGTTGTTTCTCCAAAAGCATGGTTTACACTCCCAGCTTTTCCAGAATCGTATTCAAGGAGCTTATATCAGGTAGCATCAAAAAGCCACGAGGGAAGACTTTTGCCATCCATGACAAATTCCGCATTACTGTACATCAGCTTATCTGTTTCATAGCCGAACTCTACCATGGGAACGGTAAGGATTCCCCCCAGCATATTTACGGTGCTACTGGGAACCGACAGACTCAAATCCACATGAACTAAATCCGAGAAAGCAGTAATGTAGGTGGAAATAACGATATTTCCCACCTCTGCCAATGCAGAAAAAGGCCATAGAATCCATCTCGGAAAAATTATTGTATTTCTTGTCCAGTAATTTTTCCAAAACCGTATTAAGCGAAAATTTCGGTCATAGAGAAAAAGCATCAAGCCGTTTAAATCTCCGGACATCTGTACCAGAGTGGCTCCTACGATTTCTTCCTCTTCCCCGATGCGTTTTACCGCCCCGTTATAACCCAAAATTTGTACCTGGGGAATGGTAATCCGCACTTCTTTTTGGAGTAATTGGGAAAGGGCAGTTGCTGCATGTCCTGTTCCTATACATGCCAATCTCCTTCATCACATCCAGTTCTTGAAGGTTCATGTCTTCATAACGATTAATTTTCATTCTTTGCTCCACTCCTTTGGATTCTCTTTTCCTTCCATTCCTTGGTTCTCTCTGCTTTGAAAGAATGTTCAGTCCTTCTTCCTATTATCCTCTAGGGCTGATTAATGGTAGCTTCCACTTCATCAGAGGTTTTGTACCATTTTCAGAGCATAGGTAAAAGGCTCTCTGACTTTCAATCAATCTGGTCATTTCCTTCGCCATATCGGTTTCCGGACTTTTCAGTGTTCCGGATTCCAAAAATAAGATTCTGGATAACAGAATCTTTGTTGTTTTGGTCTCCGGGGCGAATAGCCAGTCTCATTATCACCCTTATTAACTAATCGGCTTGGATAGCTGATTGTATAAACGCTCTATTTTCTGTTTACTTCCTCTCCCCATTGTTTGCTGTAGCTGCATTTCCAGCAGCCTGCCCTGCCGCCTCAATGGTCTTTAAGGCCGTATCATCCGCCAGCATCTTCTGTCCATTTCATCCAAAACATGCTTTCGGATTCTGTAAAGAGATAAAACTTTCCATCCGGCATCTCTCCTGCACGGAAGTGTCCGTTTCTGCTATAAGTAATTTTCTCCGGATTTTGGATCCTGCAGCTTAAAGAAAGCATTGGCATTGCCGATGGCATAGTCATTTGGCTGTCCTGTGGTGTGGAAAGCACTGGGGCTGTAATCGGTATTGGTACGAACCACCGTGGTTCCCGCCCCTGCCTGAAGCTCTGTCTTTGCTTCCGGAGAGTCGTTTAAGTTATAGTTGATCAATTCGGAAAAAATAGCGTTCTTGGGCTTAAATCCCGTATTGTTGATATTCGCAAGGTTGTTGGAAATAACTCCCATCTTCTTTTGGCTGGCATCTGCTCCCAGAGCCCCCACATAGAAGGACATATTCATCTTAGTTTCTCCTTAATTTTACAGTCTTCCCACATCGGAACTGGCCTTTGCCATTACCGTGTCATACATTCTCAGCATCTGTGCCGCACTTTGTAGTGCTCTTTGAGAACTCATCATAGTGGTCATTTCTTCTACCATGTTTACATTGGATTTTTCCAGCATCTTCCAGTTAATGCTACTATCTGTGGGCTTCGCAAGCTCTGTCTGGTTGGTGGAAAACACATTATTGTCTTCCTTATGTAAAGCCTCATAATCCGCAAAATCCACCACCTTCAGGGTACCGTAAACGGTTCTGGTATTTCCGGTACTGTTGGGGTCAAAGATAGAACCGTCCGGATCAATGGCAAAGCTGTCATTGGGAAGCATAATATCGTGACCTTCCTCACTCTGTACCTTTCCGATACCTGCCAGCTCTAAAACACCATTTTCATCCACAGAGAAAGCTCCTCCTCTGGTATAGCGGGTTCCCTGAGGGGTGCTGACAGCGAAAAATCCCTTTCCAGAAATAGCGGTGTCGTAAATTCCGTCGGTCAGTTCATAGGACCCCTGCTCATAGTCTGTATAAGTTTTCGATGCGGACTTTATCCGAGAGGTCATGGCCATATCCCCCGGGTTCTTCTTATTATATCGTCCCGTCGAATCATCATTTCTTCTTTAAAGGTACTGCTCACCATGGTGTCTTTCTTATATCCTGCGGTCTGGATATTCACCATGTTGTTACTGATATTGTTTAGATTTCTCCTTTGGGTAATCATCCCGGAGGCTAAGTCATAGAATCCTTGATACATTTCTTTTCCTTTCTGTAGACAAGAATCTTTAATCTTCTCTCTTATATCGACAGGCTTTCAGAAAATATTAAGAGATTTGGAGGGAAATGGAGAAAATGAAGAGGAGGGCTGGTCGCCTGAAGGCTAGGGGGGGAGGAAGAAAGACACGCTCTCGCTAAACCTCGCCTCGTAGCGGTACTAAGGAGTAAGCTTCGTTTCACTCGCTTCCTCCAAGTACCGACAGGGCTCACATTGTCTTTCTTCCTCCCCCTAGCCTTCAGGCTGATTGCCTCACTCTGCTTTTTCCACTCTCCCTTTTCTCTGCTTTCCCGAAGTGCTGTCTGGCTCGCATTGATTTTCTTCCCCTCCTTCCCTTCAGGCTGTTGGATTGCCCTACTTTTTACTACTCTACCTCTCATTTCTTCACTTTCCCCGGAAGTACAGGCGGACTCATATTGGCTTTCTCCTCCCCTAGCCTCAGGCTGATTTGCCCCTACTCTGCTTTTTCCACTCTCTCTTTTCTGCTTTCCCGAAGTACTGTCAGGCTCGCATTGGCTTTCCTAATTTCCTCTATATAATAGGGATACTCATAAATCATTGGAGGTAGATATTTATGAAAACCGTCAATATTTGTTTAGAAGATTCTGTCTATGATGAACTGATTAAGATGCTTAAGGAAAAGGGTCAAAGCCCGCAAAGCTTTTACGAAAGCTATACCAAAACTGCACTTCGGGATAGGAGTAGGGCTTTTGTAGTCTGCGTTCCTCGGAAGAGTGAAGCTTTAACAAAAAGAGAGAAAATGGGAAGCCTTTCAGCGTCTGGAAAAAATAAGATTGTCCTCAGCAGGAAACTTGGATTATGAAAAAGAACGAGCACATGCTTTAGAAGAAAAGCTGGAGAAATCATAGCTTTTGGGTAGAATCTACTAGAACAAGAAAGATGGAATAAGCTAAAGAGTAGGGCTACCGTTAGTCCAAAACTTAGGGGAGACGACAAAAGACAATGTGAGGCCATACATTTTTGAAGAAAGTGGAGAGAAAAGAGGAAAACAAAAAGTCAGCATGCCAAAAGCCTGAAGAATAAGGGGAACGCGAAAGACAATGTGAGCCCGTCGGTACTGGAGGAAGCGAGTGAACGAAGCTACTCCTTAGTACCGCTACGAGGCGAGGTTTAGCGGGAGCGTGTCTTTCGCGTTTCCCCTATTCTTCAGGCGTCCTATGCTATTATTTTCTCCCCCGCTTCCGCTAGCCGGCTGACCTGTCTTTTTCCATCCCCCTATCCTTCAGGCATCCTCTGCCCTTGCTTTTCTTCTCCTATCAAGGACTAAGCTTCGCTTAGTCCTCTCCATGTTCTCCCATATACTTCCGCAGCTTACGGATAGCAATGCTATGCAGCTGGGATACGCGAGGCTGGGATACTTCCATTACCTCCGCAATTTGGTTCATATTCAGTTCTTCCACATAATATAAGGAAATAACCAGCTTTTTCCTTTTCCTGCAGGGATTCGATAGCAGCTGTTAGGGCTCTGACATTTTCCTTTTGCATAAAGCTGAATTCCGGCTGTGAGCTGTGATCCTCTGATGGAATCTGCAGGAGGGTTTCATTTCCCTCGTCATGAGGTCATATCCAAAGAAAGCACATTCACCATGTTACTCATTCTTTTGAATCTTCTGCAGCTTCTTCACATTCATATTAAGATAATCTGCCAGCTCCTCATCGGTGGGAGCTCTTCCCAGACGATTGTTCAGCTCTAAGTTAGCCGCCTCAATAGAACGGCTGTCCTTATGGAAGTTTCGGGGAAGCCAGTCATTTTTCCGCATCATATCGATGACCATTCCACGGATACGACGGGAGATAAAGGTTTCAAACTTATTGTCCTTACTCTCATCATAGCGCTCAATGGCCCGCATGATTTCGATAACCCCTTCGTTTACAATATCATCGGTCTGCATGAAATCATGATACATTTCCCGCATTTGATAAGCAATGGAGCGCACGATATAAACGTAACGCATGGTAAGCTCCTGCTTTACCTCCTGAGAATGGGTTTCTTTATAGAGAGCAAACAGCTCCTCATTTGTTTTCTCTTCCAATTGGGGAATAATTTAATGCGTTCAAAGCTTAACTCCTCTTTTCCCTTGCAATCTACACCCTGCTTCAGCTGTCTTATTCCAAAGTATTCCTGAGCAGATTCCTAAAGTAACATTTCCTATTCTATGTAAATGCTGATTTTGCCTAAGCCGTGCCCTTTTCTTCCAGATCGTCTTCCAATCGGAGGCTTCCGATCGCTTGAATCTGTACATTGCTGGCTACCTCATTGAAGGAAAGTACCCGTACATTAGGATAGAACTGTTCGATTAGGTGGTAAAAATGAACTCGCATAACCTGTGAGGTAAGAATCAACGGCGGACTGGACAGGTTGTTAAACTTCCCTGCTTTCCTCCGCAACCTGCCGAATCAAACTCTGTAGGAGCTCAGGACTTAAAGCCAGGTAAAGGCCGTTTTCTCCTCTGGCCAGAGAGTTTACCATGGTTCTCTCCAGGCCTGCATCCAGGGTAATAACCTTCATGTTACCGTCTTCACAATACATTCTGGTAATGGTTCTCTTTAAAGAAGCACGAACCTTTTCCACAACCTGATCCGTATCCTTTACCGGCAAACCGGTGTCGCTGATGTACTCAAACATGGTTTCTACAATGGTTTCCAAATCCTTGATGGAAACGCCCTCCCGCAAAAGGGTGGTCAGTACCTTTTGTAAAGGTTATAGCTGATGACTCCCGGGAAGGCTTCTTCACAAAGCTCCGGTGCAGTCTTTTTTAAATTATCCACCAGACGCACCACTTCCTGTCTGGTCATCAGTTCATAGGCATGGCGCTTAATGGTTTCCGACAGGTGGGAAAAGCATTACGGAAAGGGGATCAATAACGGTGTAGCCGTAAAGCTCCGCCCTCTCCCGGTTTTCCGGTCGAATCCACTTGGAAGGAATACCGTAAGCAGGCTCGATGGTCTCAATACCGTCAATGGCATCCTCCACATCATCCGGTTCCAAGGCCAGAACATAGTCCGTCAGGATTTCTCCCTTGGCAATCTCCTCACCCTTTATCTTGATACTATACTCATTGGTTCCCAGGCTGGAAGAATCACGCAGGCGGATGGAAGGTACCACAAATCCGATGTCCTGGGCGTACTGTCTTCGGAAAATGACGATTCTCTGAATCAGTCTTCCTCCTACAGACTCATCCGCCAGAGGAATCAAGCTGTAGCCGAAATCCATTTCAATAGGTTCAACCTGTAAGAGGTTATAAACATTATTAACATCCTTGAAGTAATCTTCTTCGGATTCTGCAGGAGCCTTGGCTTGCTGGGCTTCCTGAGGCTGGGAGGAGCTTCCATGCTAGGAAGTAGTCCCTCCTTCCGCTCTTGCCCGCTCCGGTTCTTCTTTGATTCTCTTCTCCAGGAAATAGCCTGCAGCGATAAAAGCCTGCGGATACGGGTAGAATCTGTAGGATAGGCATTCCCGGGATAATCATCAGTACGCCCATGACAATTCCCGTAATCATCATAGAACGGGGCTGTTGGGTAAACTGCTTGGAAACGTCCTCATTTAAGGAGCCTTCCGATACTGCACGGGTTACAATCATACCCGTGGATACGGAAATCAGCAAAGACGGAATCTGTCCTACCAGACCGTCTCCCACGGTAGCAATGGAATAGGTAGATAGTACGGTGGCTACCGGTTGTCCGGATTGGAGGATACCGATAATACTTCCTCCCACCAGGTTGATGGCCGTGGTAATTAGAGACATGACACCGTCACCCTTTACGATTTTGGTAGCACCGTCCATGGAACCGTAGAAGTCGGACTCTCTTTGAATCTTCTTCTTCGCTCTCTGGCCTGCTGCCCGTAATCATTCCGGAAGAAAGATCCGCGTCATTGGCCATCTGCTTACCGGGCATAGCATCCAACTTAAAACGGGCTGCCACTTCGGATACACGCTCCGCACCCTTGGTAATAACAATAAACTGCATCAATACGATAATCAGGTAGATAATCAAACCTACCACCACGTTACCCTGTACAACGAAGTCACTGAAGGCCTTGATGATTGCTCCGGAGGAACCGCCATTGGTTAAGATATTTCTTGTGGTGGATACATTAATACCCAAACGGAAAAGGGTGGTAATTAAAAGTAGAGATGGGAAAATAGACAATTCCAGTGGTTTCTCGAATCGTCATGGTAATCACTAGAATCATCATGGAAATGGCCATATTCACCACAATCGCCACGTCTACCATTACGGCGGGCAGGGGAATAATGAGAAGCAATATGAGAACCAGTACAAAAAGTACTACTCCATTTTGCAAAAATGTTTTTAACCATCCCTATTATCTTCCTTCGCTCTTTCTAAAATATCCTGTCTATTTTCTTTCTGATAAATATATACTAAAGATTTCCGCCACAGCCCCGTAGAAATCTCCGGGAATTTCTTTTCCCCACCGCACAGGGATACATAGCCCGGGCCAGCGGCTTATTCTCTATGGCAGTTACTCCATTGGCCTCTCCCACCGATACGATACGGAGAGCCAACTCATCCTGCCCCTTGGCTAAAACCATGGGCGCAGCGTTTTTATCCGGATCATACTTAATGGCAATAGCCAAATGCTCCGGGTTACGAATAATGACATCCGCGTCCGGAACCGATTGCATCATTCTCTGATTGGCTCTGGCACGCATCTGCTGCTTTATTCTTCCCTTGATTTCCGGATTACCTTCCATCTGTTTATACTCGTCTTTTACTTCCTGCTTGGTCATCTTTAAGTTATTTTCATATTCCACTTCTGATACATAAAGTCAAAAAGGGCAATAATCAAAAAGACGCCACAAACACGAGTAATCAGGTCAAACATCATGGCCATCAAAGAAGTACTGGAATTATAAATATCCATGTGTACCATCTTGGCTATGGGAATAATGTCCACTGTAATGATAGAATATAAAAATTGATGAGAATGATAATCTTGTAATATTCTTGATTAATTCCACCACATGAAAAATCCTCCCCAATCCCTGCATGGGATTGAGCTTGGAAAAACTTAGGGGTCAAAAGCTTAAAGCTGATGTTGAATCTGGTTTGTACAAGGCTGGCCATTACCCCCAAAAACATAGTAACCAGTAAAAGGGGCAAGGCTGACTTTACAAAAAGCCAGGTAAAGCGCATGTACAATTTATTGGAGACGGGGCTCAGTTCATCTATCAGTTCTAATATATAAGAAAGAAAATGTCTAAGATCCTTATAGATGAAGGGAAGCATAAAGCGAACGGCATAAAACACGCCGAACAAAACCACTACAGTGACAATATCTTTACTTTGAAAAACATTACCTTCCTTCCTGGCGTCACTTCGCTTTTTGGGAAGGCTCTTCGGTCTTGTCGCCGTCTGCCACTGTTAACCCTCTCTTTCCCCAGTATTCCTATTATTCTACATCTTGATGAGTTTACCTAAGGTGATTCGTTTCGTCTATAGGCAAATTCAACAGTTTTTTAAGTTTTTTTAATCTTTCTATGCTTTTCAAGAGGAAAACAAAAAGTAAAATTAAAAATATTATTTATTCTATCGCTTCTGATTTTTAGAAGGATTTTTACACTCTCTTAAAAGCCTGCTTATTCCTATGTTTTTACTAATTCTTAAAAATTCCGCCTGCTTTTAGCATTCTCCTTAGAGGAGCCCAATGACCTTTTATAACGCTCTCAAAGGCAAAGGAGATAAATTCCTTCATTTTGTCCGTAATGGGAATCAGCAAAAAGTACAACATGGAAAATCCCAGAATGATCTTCAGCTGAAAGTTTACGGCAAAAATATTAATTTGGGGAATAATACGCATAAGGATTCCTAAGGCCACCTCGGACATCAGTTCCAGCCCCATTATAGGAAGGCCAGCTCCAATCCCATCTTCATGGAACGCACAAAGAGAGAGAGCATAAGCTCCGGCATTAATAAAAGCTTTATGGAAATTCCTCCAAAGGGATGGGTATCTATGGTTTTGAACAAAAGCTCCAAGAAGCGAAGATGCCCGTCCATGGAAAAAAATAAAAGCATCATAAAGCCGTAGAACAGTCCCGTACTTACCGTAGCCTGGGAACCGCTGGAAGGGTCAAAGACCTGAGCCATATTTAGACCCATGGCGAAGTCCATAACAGAGGTGGCAAAACGAAGACTTAAAAATGCCAGCTCCATGGCAAAGCCAAGGCAGAATCCCACAAAGAATTCCTTTAGAAGCATAAAGCCGTATTCCAGAATACTTCCCGGCATATGGTGCAGCTCTCCACCCACATGGAGGTAGCAAATGGCGGAAAGCATAAAAATCAGAGCCGCCCTGGCACGACGGGGATAGTCCGTACGCCCGAAAATCGGATTTAAGGTAATGGCTCCCGTCATACGCATAACAATAAAGGAGAATAATACCAGCATACTATCCTCCTGCCACCAATTTCATAATCATCATAAAAATCCTGCATGGTTTTCAAAAGAGTTCCCCCCAAAACCGTAAGCATGATAATAATGGCAATAAGCTTCGGTACAAAGGTCAGTGTCTGCTCGTTGATGGAGGTTGCCGCCTGGAAGATGGCAATTACGATACCCAAAATCATGCTCACCAAAAGGAAGGGCAGAGCAATCCTTAAGGCCAGCATAAAGGTTTGGTTCATAATATCTAAAATCTCTACACTATCCAGCATTTTCTTCCCCTTTCCCTATCGGAAACTGTTGACCACACTGGAAAATAGCAAGTTCCATCCATCTACGGTAATAAAGAGCAAAAGCTTAAAGGGCATAGATACCATGGCAGGGGGTAACATTACCATACCCATAGCTATAAGAGTGGTGGATACCACCACATCAATTAAGAGGAAGGGCAGGTAAATCAAAAAGCCGGCAGTAAAGCCTCTTTTCAGCTCCGAAGTCATAAAAGCGGGGGTTACCACGGTTAAGGGGTAATCCTTCGGATCCTTCTGTAGCTCCACCTTACTCATGGATACAAAACGATCCAGGGTGGCCTTTTCCGTATTCCGGAGCATAAACTCCTTCATATCTTTTCCCATGATATTTAAGGCTTCTTCCTGGGTGACCGTCCCCTTCTTATAGGGTTCGTAGGCTTCCGCATTAATCTTGTTAATGGTTGGACTCATAATATATAGGGTCAAAAAGAAAGCAATTCCTGCCAAAACCATGTTGGGAGGCGTCTGCTGAACACCCATGGCATTTCTGGTAAAGGAAAGAATGATGATGATTCTGGTAAAAGAAGTCATCATAATCACGATAGAGGGCAGTAATGCCACAAGGGTTAATAAGTAGATCAGTTCCAGGGTAGGGACTGAGCCACCATTTAATCCTGATAATAGTTCATTCATCCTTATACCTCACTATCCGTAAATGTAGAGGAAGCTTTCTCCCCTTCCCCATTCCATGCGTCGGCGGCATTCTTTGCTTCAACCTTTCCTTGCAGCTTCTTCTGTAAAAGCTTGGCTCCTTCCTTTTGAAAAACGGAAAGGAAGCTTTCTCCATTCCCTAAGGGATTCTCTCCCTCGTAGTCTTCCTGTAATTCTGTAATCAGCCGCATTCCTTCAGGTCCTGACGCCACAAGGAGACAGCGGTTTTCCTTCTCCAAACGAAGGATAAACAGCTGTCTGTCCTGAGATACCTGTATATGGTCAACCACTTGCATGTATCGACTTTTTTGAAATAGTCTTCCGTACTTTCCGACAAAATGATGCAGAGCCCATGCTCCCATCAGGAAGAGACAGAAGAGTAAAAAACCGGACACGAGGGAGATAATATCCTGTTGAAACATTATAGGCTCTCCTGATTAATGTCTTTCTTCAAAATCTCGGTAATACGAATACCGAAGTTTTCTTCTACAACTACGATGTCTCCTCTGGCAATACACTCACCGTTTACATAGAGGTCTGCCTGCTCACCGGCCATCTTGTCCAAGACCACCAGAGATCCTTGGGTAAAGTCCAAGATATCCTTTACCAGCTTTCTGGTCCTTCCGATTTCAACAGAAATCTCCAAAGGTACCTTCATCAGCATCTCTCTGTTATCAGGGTTTTCTCCCCCACTTCCACCTTCCTTCTCAAATTCCTTGGAATTCAAAGGTTTAATTAAGGATGGCTCGGAAGGTCTTGTTTCTTTATTCTTGCTTGCCTGAATATCCCGAATCAATTCCAGCATCTGGGTCTGGGACTGCTGCATCTGATTTAAAAGTTGCAGAGTCAGAGGATCCTGATAAGCCACACCCTGGGGCATAGCCATCATCTGGGGTGCTGCCATCTGGGGAGCTACAGGCTGTGGAGCTGCTGCGGGCTCTGCTACAGGAGCAGGAGCTGCTGCTACAGGTTCCGGAGCAGGTGCAGGTGACGGTTCTGCCGCAGGTGCAGGCGCCGCCTCAGAAGCTGCATCTCCATTTTGCTCTGCCAGTAAGCTTGCCAATAGAGCATCTGCAGTCGCCTGATCAATAGGGGCCAGACTTTGCAGGCATCGGAGTTTCCTCAGCCGCCGGTGCTTCTGCAACCGGTGCTTCCGCTACCGGCTCTTCTACTTGAGGCGATACAGCTTCCTCACTACTGGCACTCACCCCATCATCTTCCTCATCTCCCATACCAAACTGTGCAGTAAAGGGCTTTTAAAAAGCTTCTTTACCAGATCCTGAGACATGATATTTAAAATTCACTCTTTTAAGTTATCTTCGATTTCCAGGGTAAAACGGATTACAACATTTTCCTCTGCTCCTTCGAAGTACTTGTCTTTAAATGCTGCACCATCTGTGATTTCGTAAGAGATGGGAGTAGAAATATCTACGGTGGTTCCAGGAACTCAGACAGAGCGGTAGCGGATGCTCCCATCATCTGGTTCATTGCCTCACGAATCGCACTGGCGTTGATTTTCGTCCATGACGAATTCTTCTTCCGGAATCTCAGGGAGCCCATCATCATAGAAACAATGATGCGAACGTCGTTCCGGGGAAAAACATCATGATGTTTCTGCCATCAATTCCTTGAACGTATGCAATTTCAACTCCTATTGCCGGCTCTAATTCCCGAAACTCAAAAGTTTTTCTTTGTTTTCACCTGTACAACGGGAGTAGTAATATTAACTTTAGTGCCAAGAAGAGTGGATATTGCTGTTGCTGACGCCCCAAGGCTGATATTCATAATCTCGCCTATGGCATCGATTTCCATTTCATTGAAGCTATTCGCACCCATCTATCTTACTCCTTTAATTATCAGTTTCTGTTCCTATCGCTCCTTCTTGCTTACCGATGTCCAGTGCTCTTTTGTGCCATGGTTTTCATGGCGTTTAAAGCTGTAACATTGGCTTCGTAAGAACGAGTGGCAGACATAGAGTCCACCGTCTCCTTCAAAATGTCCACATTGGGATAGTTTACATAGCCTTGCTCATCCGCATCCGGATGATTCGGGTTATAAACCCTCTTCATCTCTCGATCGTCTGTAATCACACCCTGTACACGCACTCCCGCATGCTGACCTCGGAAGCCTTTTGCCATTTTGCGCATTCCGAAGTGCCTGGTGGAAAGAACGTTCTCCAAAAGCTTCCAGCACCACATCTTTTCTTTTATAGGCGCCGCCGGCTTCGGTTCTTGTGGTATCCACATTGGCAATATTCTCTGCCGCAATGTCCATTCTAACTCTCTGTGCACTCATCCCTGATGCACTAATATCGAATGAATTTAAAAATGACATATTCTTCCTCTACTCTCTTTACTTGCCTAACCTAAAATATTCTTAACGGTGGAAGTAATTCTCTCTGCATTAAAGGGCTTTACAACGAAGTCCTTCGCTCCGGACTTAATTGCATCCACTACCATGCTCTCCTGTCCCATCGCGGTACACATTACTACCTTCGCATCCGGATGAGCTTCTCTGATCTTCTTCAGAGCCTGCAATCCATCCATGTTGGGCATGGTAATGTCCATAATCACAAGGTCTGGATTCTCTTCTTCAAACTTCTTTACTGCTTCCATGCCATCCTGTGCTTCCACGAAGGTGCAATCTGCAAAGCCGCCCTTTGTAAGGAGTTCTTTACCATCATTCGCATGAACGCTGCATCATCTACTAACAAAATCTTTGCCATCTTCGTTTCTCCTATCCTTATTCTAAGCTTGATTTATATCTCATGACAGTTTGCCTGCCTTAAGACCTGTTATTCTTCATCCGAGTGGCTCCGGATCCAGTAAATCTTGAATGTCTTGTGCCACCACATTCATCGGTGAAAGTATCTTCAGCAATACTATCTGCTATTTCTGCTTCCTCAGGCATTGCTTCGGGAAGTCCTGTCACTGCCTTGTCATCCTTTTGGATGACTCGGTCTTCAATCCGAATAGCATGTTTTTCTTATATACACCCATCTTTCCGGTAAACCAGGGCTGTCTGCCCACATAGAGCTTTACGGAAGAATTCTTGGCCTTGTTCAAGTCTATGACATCTCCCACCTTTAAATGGTACAGGTCTTCTATGTCTAACTTTACCGTACCAAGCTGTCCTGTCATCAGGAAGCTGGAGGCTTTTAGGTGTTCCATAATGGTGTCTTGGTTATTCTCGTAAGCAAAACCTCTAGCCAGATGTTTCGATTATCAATAATCTTAAACATATGCTCCAAGAGGGGTTCCTGGTAAACAGATTCGGATTCTTTCCATAGCTAAAGCCGGAAATATCTACATTCATTACCGCCAAAACTACGGTTTCGTCTAAACCGACTTCCTGTACCATGGAGGGGTTAGTCTCTACCTTGGCAATCTTAAACTCTGCGGAAATGTAGTTACTGAAACCATCCCCCAAGGCATGAACAACATATTCCATAATCCTCTTGACTAAAGCCATCTCCACATCGGTATAGCAGATAATCCTCCTCTGTCTTAATGACAGAATCGCTTCCTCCCAGCATGATGACTCACCAAAAGTCAGGGTAAGTCCGGGAGAGATATAGCTCATCATGGGCACATTGCTTTTTCCCCTGTCCTGTACATAGGTATCCACAATGGTCATGCAGTCATTTTCATGGAAGGCATTTACATATTCGTAGTATCTGGTTTCTCTTAACTCTAAAACCGTAATATCCGTCATGGTACGGAAAATACCATTCACCTGAGATGTTAAAATTCTTGCGTAATTATCGAAGATACTTCTCAATAATCGAATTTTTATCCTTTGGTGAACTTTTCTCGGACTATAGAAGTCTGTATTTGCTATACGTTTCTTCTACCTTCCTGCGCTTCTTCCTTCTTTGTTTCAAAAACCTCTACGAGCTCTTCCACCTTTTCTTCTTTGGGTGGTCCGTCCTGCATGGTTCCAGAAAGCACGTCAATTTGGCTGGATAAGACGTCTGCCATTCAATAACCTCTTCTTCTTCCTACTGTAAGGAACATGCATTTTCCTTACATAACCCCTTTCTCATACTCCCTTAGCCCTGCTAAAGGATTAGGACCCGGCTTTTCCTCCAAGTCCTTTGAAGAATTCTCCCAGTACGCTTTAGATACTTGTAGCGATACTGTCCTCTTCTTCCTCCAGGAATATCTCGGGATACACCGGCAACCTGCGGTGTCTTGTCTTTTGCTAAAGCATTTTCCTGTAAGCCCGTGGCACCTCCTGCATCAGCATTTCCTGCAGGAGCAGCTTCAGCTCCGGCTGCGGGCGCTCCTTCCGGACTTACCCCCTCCGGGGCAACCGCCGGCTCTACACCGGTGTTTGCTTCGGGAGCAGCCTGTTCTGCCTGGATGTTCTCCGGCACACCGTCTGTTACGATGGTCTTGTCCGCATTGGCTCCACTGTAGTACTCTTCAAAGTACTCATTAATATTACGGATTTCTGCGCCTTCGTCAATAAGCAAAATTTCCACTCTTCGATTCTTGGCTCTTCCCTCCGATGCTAGCGTTGTCCGCTATAGGATGGAACTGTCCGTAACCGATGCTGACCAGCTTATCCGGGGAGATGATTCCTCTTCCCTGAATGAAGAGACAAACCTCCGCTGCACGCATAACCGACAAGATTCTATCGTTTCTCGGGTTATTGGCTCTTTCCGGATCCGCCTGGGCGGTATGACCCATAACATTAACCTGAGACAGCTTGTTTGCATCTGGTGCTATAGTATCACAAAATATGGATAAAGTCTCCTGTCCTTGTGAGTAATTACTGAGCTGTCTCCGGCGAAAAATGCCTTATCTTTAAATACCACAAAGGTGTAATCTTGTCCGACGGAAACTTCAACGCCGTCAATACCTGCCGCATTTAAAGCCTGGGCAATCTGTAGATATAACTCATTCATATTCTCCGTTGGCACCGTATTTTCCGGAGCACCGCTGTCTCCTATTGCCCCGGCAAGTTCATCCTTATTGGTGGCCTGGCCGTTAATAATGATCTGCTCCGCCGACTTACTCCCGGCCGTCCGTTCGGGAAAATGGAGCGTACGAGACATCCCACTTTGCCGAGTCGATACTGGACATGGAGTAAAAGAAGCATGCAGAAGGTCATTAGGGAGAGTAACCAGGTCCCTAGAGTGTCCATCCAGGATCCACCGTCGTCTCCTCCACCTCTTTTCTTCATTACTTCTCTCCTCCTCCGGCATCTCCGCCTGCGCGCTCCGGCCTTAATAGCTTCTTCTGCTGCTTCGGGCAAGAGCCAAGTCTTTCCGGATAACCTTAGGGTTATCTCCGGACTGAATGGCGATAACACCTTCGATAATAATGGAGCAGTATAAAACCTCTTCATTGTCCTTGATGGTTAGCTTCTGCGAGTGTGGGTGGAAAAGACTGTTACTCATGGCAGAACCGTAGAAGGTGGTGATTAGACAACACCATGTCCTGTCCCCTAGTGTACTGCTCCGCCGGATCCGGGAAAGGTCCATACCTTTTAACATATGTTTACCAGATCCTACCAGCGTTCCAATCATACCGCAAGGCCGGCGCCAAAGCGGATCCTCACATAAAGTCCCTTTCGCTTCTTCATGCTGATTCATCATGTCTTCTACTTGGCGTCTAAAGAGGCACGAACCTTATCCGGATCGTTGGCATCTACAATCATAACCACTGCCTGTTTAAAGAAGGGTTCTTGATTTCTCCGCCTTTTCTTCCAAAGCCAGCAAACCGCTCTGTCTGGCAATCAGAGCCAAATCCACAAGAGCATCTACGGTTTCGGTACATCATATTTTTCCGCCCTCGTAAGCAGATTCCATGTCTTCGGGATATCCTTAAACTGATTGGAATGGGGTAGCAGGCGATTAACGCCCAGATGGTTCCTCCATATCCCGATCAGGCACGCGCGCGTCCCAGAAGTTCTCCCAGCTTCGGCATGGTAATACCACTATTGATTAAGGCAATAGCGATAATCCAGCCTAACAACATTGAAATGTCCATACTCTATTGACCAGCCTCCTTGCTTCCTATGCGCTCTTCCTAAAGCTTCTCTTTCTTTCCCCTAATCTCATGTACGTCTTCTCCTCATGAAATTTATCTTCAAAAAGTCAGACACTTTCTTAGGAAACCCTGAACCTGTTCAATAATTGACTCCACTAATCCTCTTACCAGAGGAAATCTCCGTTGGCCAACTTTACCTTGGTTTCCGGAATATCAGCGAATGTACAAGATTTGAAACATAATCCAAAACTCTTCCCGTTTAATTTGTTGGGCGAATCATGATTTCCTCCTTTCGTATACTTACTAGCAGAAGTGACTTCGTTGGAAACGAATTTTTCTTCTTTTTAGAAAGCAATCTATTCTGTTTTCCAACTCAGGAAAGCTAACAGCTTATGTATTATCTCTTCATATTTACCAGTTCCTGCAAGAACTTCATCGATACGGTGATGATCTTGAGTTAGCCTGAAACCTCTCTGGGTGGTAATCATGTCAGAGAATCCCTTTGCCGAAGTCAACGATTGGATGCTTCCAAAGTATCCTGCCATCAAGGTGTGGGTGGAACCTCACTCAGGGCATGGTTGCGGAAATATATCCTGTGTTATCTCCTACTCCCTGCATTAGTGTTGTTTCCTGCCTTGGTCAAACCTTCCTGGTTCTGGAAAGGAAGAACCGCCACCTTTCCTAAAACGATGGATGGAAGTAACCTGCAGTGCTCCACCGGTTCCCGGAGTCTGTTATCAATGATCCCCTTAACAATTCCATCTGCACCGATTTCTACGGACTTCAGCGTGCTGAAATCCAGTAAATACCGACTACCGGTTAATCTACCGCTCCCGTAGTATCTGCCGTCGGCGCACGAAGGGCAACCAGCTTCTTTCCGCCATCTCCGTACTTGGTGGCTCTGTTAAAGAATCGGGCTGAAGCCGTATACGAAGTTGTGGTTGGCATCTACGATATATCCAAATTTTGGCAATCTACAGAGAACGGCCTACACGAGTGTATGCGAAGTTGTTCTTCTTCATCTCAGCGGTGGTGGTCTTTGTGTACTTTGCAGGGAATAAGGGTAACTTCCTTAGTGGATGCACTGAGTTTTACAAAAATCCGGGTCCGTTGATGGAAGCGTATGAGCCTCCCACATGGGATGGCATGCTGGAAAGTGCAAGTCAGTGGCGATTGGTCCGGTCAAAGGAGCGTGCTCCGTGCTGAGCAGGGTTTTGCTACCGATGGTGGCAGTACCGCTTCAGCTTCCTGCTTTCCTCCTGAAGAAGTGCTGGAGGTCTGATGACATGGTATCCCTTAAAAGCTATATCCCTGAGACTTAAATCCGAAAGTGTTAGCAGTGGCGATGTTGTTGCGATAACGTCCCAACATTACGATGCTCTCAGACCTGCTACTGCACGAGATCCAGTGCTCTTAACATAGTAATCTTGTCCTTTCCTCAACTGGTGAGGTTTGACAGATAACTTTTGCGCATTTAGAGCTGCTCCCTTATTATCGCTAGTTCTCAAATCTATAAAAAGAAATAAAATTAAATTTTCATTTTAATTGCTTGCAGAAGTGACTGCCACTCTCTCTCCAGGAATGGCCACATGGGGACCAAGCTCAGAGGAGCTTGTTGCGCTGCTTGATGCCGCTACAGCAGAACGAGAGCGTCCTCCCGGATTGGCATGACTGACTGTTCCTATTGTTGCTGTAGTAGCTGTTTCAGCTTGGCGATACTGTTCCTGTTGATGCATGAGGACGCTTGCCTGTTGCAGCCGCTTGCTGGCACCGAGGCGCTGCCTATGCAGCTGCTCGCTGTAGCTTGCACCGCCTGCTGTGCAGCGGCTGTACTGGTACCCGGCAGTAACGCTACGCTGCGTGCGTCGGCTGTTGCTCGACGCTGCGCGCGCGCTACCCTGTGTGCGAGACTTGCGCGGGAGCTGTTACAGCGCGCGGTAGCGGCGCCAATTGCAGAAGCCGCGCCTGCCTGCAACAGTACCATCAGACTCTCCAAGATGGTCTGCCGACATCCATCAGCGGAGGCTGGGCTCCTCCCGTAAGGTTTACGGAAGCAAATTACGGACTTCTCCTTAGGCGCATTGAGGAGTTTGCTAATGTCACCTCCGGAACATTTGCGCGCAAACGTCTTTGCAAATTAAACGTGCCACATAGCTGCGTCTGGTCGACGCACGCCATTTCACTGCTTCATATTAGGTGGTCATGGTTTCCTCGACTGTACCGCATGCCCATCTGTGTCATCTGCGCCATCGCTCGCTGTTGTCCATAAGACTGGTCATGTCCTGGATTTGCAAAGCTGGGCGGATAAAGAGCTTAAAATAGCTCTCGATGGATAATGTAATGCATCATTTGGACTTCGCGCTGTAAGTCGCAACACTGCTCGCAGGACTGGTTGCGGAACGCAGCTGAATTTCTGCCATATCTCTCTCCTTGCATTGGGCTAGACTAAACGCATTCTTTTGCAGGAAGCCTTCTGCACTTCGTCCTGCTGCGCGTTCCTGCTGTTCCCGCTGCCGACGCTCCACTTCCTCTTTCCTTCTCAGTTGCGATTGTCCTTGCTGCTGGAAACTCAGCATGCTGCTCACTCCTGTACCGTCTTGAGTGAGTTTCTCCTGTTTTTGCTCCAGGTTCTTCCCACATCCTCAGCTTTACTAGAGATGCGAGAGTCTTGGGATTTCTCCGCAGTAATGACAATGTTTGCCTTTGCCGCCACTGTAGTTGACTTTTTACGGTAATTTGTCCAAAGATTTCTGGGTTCTCGCTCAATCATAATTTCCCCATGTCTGAAAGCTCCGCCTTCTCCGATAAGAACTACGCCACATCCTCCGGGCTCTCGCTTCACCGCTCTGTAACATCGGCTTCTTCCCAGCACCATTCGCTGCGAGAGAACCTGCAATCTTTCTCTGACTTCCGGTAGGATCTGTTGTCCAGCATGCCCATCCACTATGTCGACTTTCCTCTACGAGTACCGAGCTTTTCTTCAATTCAAACCTGCTCTATAGACAAAAGCTTCTCCTCCAAACGCGAGGAAGGAATCACATGTTTTCCTCGCTAGGCGCTTCCACCGACTTGTCACTCCACCGACACTCCTTCTGTGCTCTACGATCTCGAACTGCTGTTGCGTGCATAGATCTTCTATGCAAAATCGGATCCTTTTTGTAGCAACCTCCACGCTAAGGCGGAGTCTCTTCCTTTCCTTTCCAAGGAAGAACGGTAACAAGCGCGCTTTCCTCTCTAACCGGAATAGATTTCACGGTTCAACTGCCAATGCAAAGGTGGAAACCGCATCAACAGGCCCTTTCCTTCACCGACCGCAATCTTGATGTCTGCCATCAGCTGGTCTTTGAACAGAATCTGCTTTTCCGGAAACCAGACTTGCCACTTCTCTCCCTAAACGCTGTCCTGCTCCCTCCAACTTTGTCTTTCTCTGTTTCCTCTCTCCTTTCTCTCAGCACGCAGGCATACAGAGATCCCATTCAGATCTCCTTACTTTTCTGTTCTGTTTTCTTCTCACTGCTCTCTTACGGAGCTTTGCTATTCTCTGTCTCCCTCATTCCTTCACTGTATCCTCTTTAGAGGAACGAAGAAACACGGTAAAGTCAAGGAAGCTTTGTTGTCCTTTCAGGGACTTCTGCCATTGCTAAATCTTTTCAACTTGAGAAAAGAGCAGACTTTTGGTGATCATCTCTGCCGCCCTCTCTCTGTTACCTATGCCTTCATGTTACGTGACAGAGACGAGATTCCTCGATAAACTGTTCCTCTGCCTTCCTGTCCCACTTGAACTTGCGATATTCTCTCAGCTTTTCTCCTTAAGTTTCTCGAAAGGCATTGCGTGTCTACGTTGGCCGCCATCCACCTCTCTCTTCTTTCTTCGGCTTAATAACGGTGACGTCGGATAAGCTCATCTTTCTCTCTTTCCCTATGCGTTTTCCATTCGCTCGATGCCATTTGACGCCACGATCATGATGGTTTCAATGGAAGCACCTTCCCACTTCACCCCTCAAATTCCTCTTCATGGTAAACAACTCTTCCTGAAAGGCAGTTGATCGACGGACTTTGCTGAAGTTCAAAACTTCCTGCTGTTTAATGGCATACTCTTCTTCACCTTCTGGACTGAAGCAAATTGATAGACTGTTTCAAACTGTGCTTGAATTTTTCAATTTGGTTCCCTTACCATCTAAAATTTAATTGCCTTATCAATATAGTGAAATTTCCTTCATTTACCACTTGTATCTTTGTAAAGAAAATACTTCTCCTCTTCCCTGCATCAAAGAAATCATTGAAATTACTTATCTAGCCTCATCAACGGATCCAAGTACGCACGCCTGCGCTTTTCAATAGCGATAAAGTCGCATTTTTGGTAAAGTCCAAGTGTTTCTCATTCTGCTGGCATATTTTGTGCTCACGGGATGCCAGCTCCGCCATCAATCAGGAGATACTCATACCGTGTCGATAGCAGGATAATATGGGTTTTTCCCGCAAGCCAGGGGCACGGACAGCACAATATGTCCGTCAAAATACACGAACCGGCTATCAACAATGGGCTCGTTGGTATGCGTCTCCTTCCACCAGCACGGTAGCACGCCGGTGGTGAGCCCTTCTTAAGCGCCCGCCGCTCCAGTAAACGGGGCCGCGCCGTCAATTTCGCCTCAGCAATAGGAGGCTCTCAGTAGCCAGACCGATTTCTCTTTGACCATAGCAAAACGGGTTAAGGTCCATCATTAAAAGCACATCCATGCCCTGTGAAATATTCCGCAATGGTTGTGTACAAGGAGCCTTCAAGCAAGCACTGGCAGGCTGAATCGGTAGCCACCACCACCAGTACAGTGCCTTCCATTCCCTCTTCTCCATATCCTTTTCCACACAGATTAAAATTTCTCGTCGCTCTCCACAAAGGCGATAACGTTAATCATCGGTTTAACATTTCTGGCAATCATGCCCATCAGGTGGACTTACCACTCCGGATCCAAGCGAAGATGCCGATCGCTGTCCCTTACCACCGGTGTTGACGTCGTAGCATAATTCGAAGTACGTCTTTCTTTCTCAAATGACGGTCTGTCGAGGGTTCATATAAAGAATTATTTACAGTGCAATCGCTCTCGGAAGGTTCTCCCCCATCCGCTAGGATTTCCTGGGCATCAATGATTCTGCCCTTCAAAAAAAATCCCCCTACAGGAACACGAGAGCGCCTTCTTATTATTCGTACAAGGCGCTGATGCTATCTTGAAGTTCTTATAGAACCATAAAGCTGCCTTGCCAATTCACCAGAGCCCACGACTACGTGCCTGGCTTTCCGTCTCATCTATAAATCATGCAAATATCTCCGATACTGGACTTTCCGGTGCGGAGGCTTCCATAGACATTTTCGATATTCTCGATTTTCCGATATTCTCCACGGTATCCATCTTCTTAATCGTGGAAGAATATTTTCCATGCATCCTTATCGCTCTCTTGAACTCAATCGTCCCAATCTCTACCATAATTTTCCATCTGGGTGTCGATGCTGGCATCCACAATCCTCATCCAGGTTTAGGAGTCAAGTTTTTGAGTTCCTCTTCTCCACCATCTAAACTTGATGTTTGTCGAAATCTGAAGCAATTCGTGGCCCACATCTCATCCGTCTCCCACCAGCATTTAATCAGTCGGTCAATATGTATTTTCATGTGCAGTCTTCTTGATGCGCTCCGCCTCTTTTCAATGTCTTCAAATACTTCTCCCGAGAACAGGCTGACCAGATCTTTTCCACTTCCTGTAAGCCCATCGCTATTCATCCATATAACGGTAAAGGCGCTCCGTTTTCCTCCTCTACCACAGAAACTTCGGTTCATGTCCATCGAAATTCTCCATTTCCATCGCATGCTCCGCCACCTTCTCCTCCGGCCTCCTTTCCTGCCTCTAAGCCCTTTTTGAAAGCCGACCTGATAGCCCTTCCTCCGCCTTTTTCCTTTAAAAACAACTTCCTTTTTCACTGCATCCATAATTCTCTGGGCTTTTTCCAGAGCCAAATACATAGTCTTCGTAGTGAGGTCCTCTGCCTTTGTTTCAGGAAGAGGAGCATCTTCAGCTCTTCCTCCTCTCCTTCTCCTTAACTTGGAGGAAGCAAATTCTTCATTTCACTCCCTCTTGGATCTCTCTTCAGCTCTTCCAACTCAAAGGAGAAAGCTGGCTGTGTGCTGTGAGCGAATCACTTTTTAGGCAGGCATTGTCTTCATCAACACTCCCTGTGTGCGATTACCTCTCCCTTATCCTCTGAGACAGATCAGGTTAACCAATGCTGCTGTGCCTCTTCCCACATCCTTCAAGCGGACATTTCTGGGTTCTCCATATCACTCATAACGGTTTCGCCATACGCTTGGACATAACTTCTTGAAAGGTCACTTCATCTCTCTTCATTGCGGTCTTCAAGGCGAATACATCCTTGGAATCACAATCCCGGATAAATCTCTGTAGAACATTATAGTCCATGATAGGATATCCTCAAGACAGACATCTTATCCTTAATATCTGCGGAAAGATGCAAGATCAATCCAACTCGTCGAAAATCTTCTTCCTCGTTACTTGTATCAGTGTGGTTCATCCTTCCGCTACGATCAATACCACCCAGATTCATATTGTCCTCACTGTGATGGTGGTATCAGACACGCTTCTGTTTCCTCTTACGATAGAAATGGCTTCCGGAGAAGCTCTGTCCATTTCATAGCCATAACCATGCAAAGGAATACCTTTACCTCCTGCAAGTTCTACTCCAAAATCATTCCTGCTCAGAACTGCCATAAAAGGAAAGAATCAGGGCGATAACCTGAGACGCTCGTTTTTAAACAGGATAACAATAACAGGATCTCCCTTTGCAAAAGTTAAAGGAAAACTTGGAAGCAAGGTCTAGGAAACTCTGTCAAAGGTTGTACCAGATTCTCAGCCTTCAAAACCACTTGTGGCATAGTCCATTCCATAAATCTGTCATCTGTCTTATGGGTAAGACAAAGACGATAGAACTGATCCAAAAGGTAGTCTCCTCATAGAGTTGGTGGTTTCCATTTCATACCTCAAGGTTAACTCACTCGATATCATGCTCTCCCAAATACTTGTGGTCTGGGAGGCACGATCGAACCAGGACACCACCACAAGGCAGCTTTTTGTTTCCTGTAAACTTTGGGGATAAAAGTCCTGATTTTCATCGATGGGATTCAGCTTGTTTTTCTTGTTTAGTCATGCTGTTTCTGCCAAGGAGTTTGCTCTCTTCTCTCATCCAATGGATGAATAAGCTAGCAATACATGCTTCC
>BNJU01000861.1_pt1 | contig 125953 bp, 175 predicted proteins | sample 8539281 | NCBI WGS metagenome assembly BNJU01 (sample SAMD00202456, study PRJDB9452) | human saliva metagenome | isolation source: human saliva | place: Japan | reverse complement strand
TATAAATAAAAAGCCCTCTTTTAAAAAGGGGAAATTTTAATTTCTTAAATATATTCATCTGTTTTATGAACTCAATAGCGCCTGGTGTGTTGTAAATTCTTTTTATAAAATAATCATTTTGCTTTCTTAAGAAACTTAGATGTTTTTGTCAAACCTCTCTGCTTCTTTGGAGTTTTTGATCTCGTTTTTCAATAGCTTCTTCCAATGTTTTAGCACGCGCTTTAAACCATTTTCCAGCTCTTTTACAGCAACTACAAAACGTTCCTCCTTATCGTCCCAGTGGATATTTCTTATTCCTAGATTGTTTTTAGATGGTAACGATGAAGAATCTTCTTTACCAACTTTATTTTACATTCTAAGCAAGTAGTGATCTTTCACTTGTAATTTTTCAACAGGTAATACAAGTTCATTTCCATAGAGCATCTGCAAAATAATACTCTTTGTGCTTTTCTGCTTCTGAAACATTAGCACGAAAAAGTATCGTTAGTTCACCAATTGTTTTCCCGATGAGATAAGAACAATCTTTATCTCAGATGCTTCTGACACCCTCGATGAACAATCCCCGCATGTTTTTGTTTGTCCATTTATAACAGCAGAAAAATTACTTTTTACCTTTCTACCACAAGAACAAAAAGACGGTGCTGATTCTGTCTTAGATTTAACTCTTTTATTGGCTCTGAAATTTCGAGAATGGTCAATTCACCAAATTTTTGGCCGATTAAATTTGAATAATCCTTCTTTTTAAATGACCACATGATCTTGCTCTTCCACTTAGAACTTGATTTGCTCGTTTAACAACTTTTTCTCCACACGAACAAAGACATTCAAACTTCAAATAATGCTTGATTTTCCTTCTTCCTTTTTGACATTGAGAATGGTTAACTCATTGAATGTTTGCCCGATGTATTGAGTATAGTCCTTCCTTTTTCTTCCTCCACTTCCTAGATTTTCCCAATAAATGTCCACACGATTTTGTTTTACCATTTTAAAACACTGTATAGATTTTTATTGACTTTTTCCCACATGAACAAAGACATTCAAACTTCCGTATTGGTCTATGATTTGCTTTTGAACTTGAATACGTGACATCAAGGATGGTTAGATCACCGAAAAGTTTGTCCAATATATTAGTATAATCCTTCTTTTTAAATGCCCACATGATTTTATGCAACCATTCATAACAGCAACTATGCGTGGTTTCGTTATTTTACCGCATGAACAACGACACTCGCATCTCCGTACAAGCTTAGAATTTTCCTTTGAATCTACAATTTTAAGGATCGTCAATTCCCCAAAGATTTGTCCAATTAACTCAGAGTAATCCCTTTTTCTCACATGACCACTGATCTTACGCGATTGTTTATAACAGCAGTTAATCGTGGCTTTGTTATCTTCCACATGAACAGCGACACTTGCACTTTCGAATAATCTTAGAATTTTCTTCTGTTCTTATGACCTTAAGTATTGTTAATTCACCGAATGTTTGTCCAATATATTGAGTATAATCCTTCTTTTTTAAATGCCCACATGATTTTATATATACCTCTTATAACGTCGAGTCACGCGTGGCTTCGTTATCTTTCCACATGAACAGCAACACTCACACCTTTGTACAGTTCTAGAATTTTTCTTTTGAATCCATTACCTTAGGATCGTTGCTCATTGAATCTTTGTCCGATTAACCCAGTATAATCCCTTTTGTTCTTCCTACTAAATGGCCACATGACCTTGTACTACCATTTTACAACATCAGTAACACGTGGTTTCGTTATTTTCCCACATGAACAACGACACTCGCACCTTTGTGCAGTTCCATAATTCTCTTTTGAATTCATAACCTTAAGAATAGTTAACTCATTGAATCTTTGTCCGATTAGATGACTATAATCTCTTGCATGACCACATGACTTTATAAAACCGTTTGTAACAGTAGTTACTCGTGGATTTGTTATCTTCCCGCATGAACAGCGACACTCGCACCTTCGTACAAGTCTAGAATTCTCCCTTGAATCCACAATTTTAAGGATCGTTAATTCACCGAATGTTTGTCCAATTAACTGATTGTAATCCATTCTCCTTGTATGTCACGACTTTATATAACCGTTTATAACAACACTAACCTGCGGCATTGTTATTTTCCCGCATGAACAACGGCACTCGCACCTTCGTACAAGTTTAGAATTTTCCTTTGAATCTACGATCTTAAGGATTGTTAACTCCCCAAACGTTTGGCCAATGTATCGGGTGTAGTCTTTTCTTGGGGCTCCTACTTTTGATTTTTCTTTTTGTTTCATGAGTTGTTCATTTCTTCCCTTTTGTTCCATTTTTCATTTTATTCCTTGTTTTTAAAAATGTTTCTTTACTTTTTATATAAAGTATACCAAATAGGCTCCATTTCAGCAATCATAAACAAAAAGCCCCCTCTTTTTAGAAAAAGGGAAATTGATTTCTTAGATATATGTATTCATTTCATAAAGGATAAAATCAACAACATCTGATACATTGCGAACTTCTTTTATAACTTCATCGTCTTGTTTTTGACAATATTGCAACCTTTCGAAGAAGTTACTTCAGAAGATTGTTGCATCCATTCAGAAGCTACAAAGAAATTCAGTTTGTACATCTGGTTCGCATTTGTTTATAAAAATTTATCTGTTGAAGGGTCGTAGAACAATGCAAAGTTACACAAGCAATGGCTAGTATGCAACTTGGACAATATGAAAAAGAAGGTTGGTAAAGAAAAAAGCCTTTGAGTGGGGACTCAGAGGCTTAGATAAAGCGGCTGGATAAACCGACATACAACATCATTTACCATAGTCGTCTGGATATTTCAATAGGAAGGTTTACTCTAGGTCTAAAAGTTGCGACATGGTGATAGTCTCACGGATGATTTCTACTACCTCAAAGTGTTTCTCAAAAGCATCTAACTGCCCTTGTGTAAGCACTTCTTTTCTTTTGTCATTTTTATTCCTTTCTTTTTGCTTTTTAGCAGCTCTCGAACATACTGCTCAGACTCCGCTAATTTTTCCTCTTTTTAGTTTTATTGCATCATTTAGTGTTTTAGCACTTCCTCTGAAGTATCTTCCTAGACGCTTAATTGAAACAAAGTATTTTTGTTTTTATCAGACCACGAGATATTTCTGATTCCAGTCGTTTTTATTGGATGAAAAAGCTGTTGTATCTGTTTGAACTTTGATATGCCCACAAGTTGTTCTTCGCCCGTCTAAAAACTAAATCAAATCTCCATGAAACTTCTTTCCCACAAGAGCATCTGCATAAACATGTTCTATGATACTTGTTTTCCTTCAACAGTTCTGTATAAGACAATACGGTCAATTCACCGAAAGTCTTTCCAACAATATCGGAATAATCCTTTCTTATACTCGTTTGGATGACCAAGGCCACAAGACAAAGAACACTCCTTGAAGTACATTTGTAGAGAAATTCTTTTTCTCGCCCACAAGAACACCTGCAAGACACGTTCGTCTGTGTCCATTTTCTTTGTCAGGTTCCGGAATAAGAAAGGATTGTTAGATCACCGAAAAGTTTTTGCCAATACAATCTGAATAATCCTTCTTCATAGTTTCTGAACGTAAATGACCACATGATCTTGTCTTTCCATTAAGGACGTGAAAGTAAGTCTTTTTGTCAACTACTTTACCGCACGCGCATTTGCAACGACACATCCTGCGATAGCGATTTTCCTTTTGTGGTTCTGTATAAGATAAAATGGTCAATTCACCAAACGTTTTTCCAATGACATCAGAATAGTCAGTCCGGCTTTCTACCTTTTTCCATTTATTTGTTATTCTTCTTCCTTTTTATTGAAATAGTGGTTTACCTGTCTTACGATCTACCGCATAAGACAAATCTTCTTTTGTGAATCGGATAATAATGTTTTTCGATCTCGAGTGCGCTCTTTATTTTTTCAAATCAATGCCGGGATAATCATCTTCAATGATGGTTCCCAGTACGCTTCGCCAAGACTTGTTGTATAAACGATATCACTTTCTTTGTCACTAAGAGTACCGATAGCTCGAATACCAGACTCTCCGTTTCTATATAAATAGAACTCCATTCCTTCTAATGGAATGTTTTCGGCAATACTGCAGCATAAATTGTATTGATTTCAATCATCTTTTTGTTTTGTCATTTTTCTTTCTCCATTCTATGTTTTATAAAAGTAACAACGGTGTCCTCTCCGTCCATCCACATAACAGGAGCCAGTTTTAAATTCTTTAGCTCTTGAGTGATCTCATCAAGTGTGAATCCATGAGGAGTGATTTCGTTGAATTCGTACAATTCTTCTACGTTAATCCCATTGCAGGATTCTTCAATGTCATCAGCGAAAATACTCTGCTAGAAGATCGCTGTAGTCGCTGTGCTTTGCTAGTATAGAACAGGACAACCTTTCTCATTCAGCTCCCAGTTGACTTCCATGATTTTAACAGACCACTGCTCGAAACGCTCCATATCAGCTTTTGTAAAGGCAATATGACCATCGTTACGAGAACCAACATGTGTTTCATCGAAATATTCCTCAGCAAAGTTTTTAGATTCTTCATGGCACGCGCCTGCAGATACATGATAAGAAATGAGATTGAAGAGCAATTCTTTATCTTCAGTAAGTAGTTTTTCACTTCCATCTAACTTCTCAGCGAGTTCTTTACCTTTGCTATTCAACTGTTTAATGAATGCTTCTTTTTCGTCTGCTTTGTTATAGACCTTATACATAGCAATCAAGAACTTTGCTAACTCTGTCCTCCAGAGATCGCATCAGCAGACCAATGATAATAAGACTGCTCATCTCTTCCCGTTGATGTGTTATGAATAACTAGACGATTTCCCATGTTTGTGTTACTCTCCTGTTTCGACTTATTTATGATACAAGTATATCACAATAGTATGCAGTTGTCAACAGTAGCAAAAGTGCGCTTTATTTGGGGTTTTAGTTTTATAAAAACTAGTAGTTATTCACTACTAGACATATAGTGTTTAGGAATAAAATCCCTTTCTCCGAAATTTTATCCTTTTGGATTTTATTAATTGCATTCTTTATTTTTAGATGAGTTCGTACACCCAACGTAATAATTTCATTTTGCTTCATCATCGTATGGGATTTTTCTCAATTGTTTTTAAGATTGCCATAACCATCGAATCGAACATAGGGAATCATTCAACGAACATCTCCAAACAAAACTGCACGAACAGCCTCTGAAGGATTGTTTCAAAATAATTGTTATAGAAATCCTCGTTGTGAGGCAGCCATTCTGATGCACTAAAATTCACGATCACCTTCAGGCAACTCATAGAACAATTCAGCCACATCTTTCTCATATAGTTCGTATAATTTTCGTTTAGAAGCTCATCTAGATCATCTATAGTCCAACCATTTATCATTTGTAACGAGTCATTGGTTTCTTCTTCGGTTTACTACTGAAAAGCTGCTTGAGTACAAACTCATCATCTTCAGAATAGTTTAACAACACTTCATTAAGATCGGTGTCCTTTTTAATCACAATAGCATCAATATCTTTTAGCTTGACAATAATTTCTTTAATCATTATTTTTACTTTCCTTTGTTTTTATTTATGATACTAGTATACCACAACTAATGATAGATTGTCAAGAAAAATAGCAAAAACACGTCTTGTTCAAAGGTAAGCGTAATGTATGATTTAGTAACATTCATGATTGACAGAAACGTTGATTTTTATGGGCTTTTTCAACCTTTTCAATTATTGATGAAATAGAGTGATTTTGACCTTGCTTTGGTTTTTAATCAGACAAAAATCAGACAAAATCACTCTTCAATTAAGTGAAGTCAAAACCAACTCTGCTTCCACATAACAAAAACTAAGTGAAGTCAAAAACGGGTTTCGCTTCACTAAGAAATGAATAAATGTAAAGAGAGGCTTTCGCTTCACTAAAGAAGAGATAAGTGAAGCAGGAATGAATATTACTTCTGTAAAATAAAAACTAGTAGTCATTTCACTACTAGTTTATATGAGTGTTAGAATAAAATCCCTTTCTCCGAATAAAAATACCTTTTAGCGAAATTTTATCCTTTTGGATTTTAATACTCCATTTATTCTTCCAGCATTGGTAAGATTACATCTTCGAGAGGAAAATAAAGCGCTCCGTAAATTTTCGAGGAGTCCTTCTGGGTCCATACCATCTTCGATAAGCTTCGTCATAATCAGGATTGTGAATAGCAATCTTATGTTCATCTAGTATTCTCAATAAGATCTGTAATTCCTTCGACAGCTTCTAAACGGGAATTAGAATCGAAAATGCAATTGAATGTTTTGCAAGGCGTTCTTTAATTCTTTAAGCAAATCACCAATTGCTTCTTGTGTTGAATCGAGTTCAGCACATCAATAAAAGTTTCTGTGATTGTTTGGACGTTTTGTGCAGTCAAGTATTTAGTTGTCATATTTTACTTCCTTTTATTATTTATAATAATAGTTTATCATAAAAGAGTAATTTTGTCACAAATATAAAAAGATTATTATTATAACACTCAAAAAATATATATACAAAACAAAAATAAAGTACACTTATCAACAACTTAAGTCTATTTAATTCAATTGTATATAAACTTTTAGTTTTACACTAGTAGAGATTTACTACTAGCTTCCTTGGTTTGAATAAAAATCCTTTCAGCGAAATTTTTATCCTTTTGGATTTTATTCGGAAGAGGATTTTATTCACTAATGAGTCGAACGAAATTAGATGAATATAAAGTCTAAAAGTTGCATAGGTCTTATTTAACTCTGTGCGTGACATTGTTTCAGATCGCTTCAAAGTTTCTTTATTGGCAAAGAAGAACTTTTTATTAAAACGAAGAATAAAAGCAATCTTGATAAGTAGAAACAGCTTCACTAAAACCCAAGTTCGCTAATAATCTCTTCCAAATCTTATCAAAGTCAAATGAAAAAATAATTATAGAGCTTATCTTCTAATTCTTCAATATTGATATCTAAAGCATCATCAATAACTACATAGACATCATTACCCAAAAAGAATTGTTCTGGGGTGATGAACATTAGACCAACTTGATGAAATTTTCATAATAGATTTCAACTTAGCATATAGTTTGTTCCAAAACGATTTTTAGTTTTTACTTCTTGTTCTTCGTAAAATTTTAGAGTTTTAAATATTCCTGCTCATCATCAGTCTGTCATCTTCCATGGTGTTTTAACAAGCTCTGGAAGCTCATCAACGCACTTTTCCAAAAACGCTTGTAATTGTTCTCTCTTTACCATCTCCATGATGTATTCATCATTGTATAAAGGAGACCATTCTGCGCGTGATGGTTTGAATTTGTCCAGCATACGTACCATGCATTTGCGCTTCCGAAAATGAACGGAATACGACTGATGATTTCAACTCCGTCTTTTGATGTCTACAACATCTCCCCTATTCCAAACACCAGTAAAACTCAGGCAGTTCTTTCAATTAAAGTGCATGATTTCATAGCCTGTTTTGATTCATGAAGAAAATACCCAGCAGGAAATTCGATTTTATGAGGGGTGAGTCCATGACTTTCGGAAGTTTTTCAGGACTCCATCCATTAGCTTTATTTGTCAAACCGATAGCTCGGTTTTACAATTGACTCACGTTTCTTTTTGATACGTTTATTCATTCTTAGCTCTCTCTTCTTCTATCTTTTACCAAAGGTAATTAGTTTTGAAATTCTTTTTATCTTTTACAGAAAGCCCTTTATATAAAATCTTCAAACATCTTAGTAGTCATTAGAAGAATAATCCTTTCCTAAATCTTCTTTGATGGTTTGGATTCTTTGGTAGTTCTTGCTTCAAGTTCCTCTTCATCAAGCCCGTCTTCCTCTTCGCCATCCACATCATCAAGCCAATAATTTTGTAGATATTCAAGCATGAGGATAATAGACGCTTTTCTTTTCCGTCAATTTCTCAGATGGTTCTTTTCGCAACCTCTTCTGATGAAGGCCGCCAAACAATATTTTCTCCAACTGAATTGAGATGTTCCGATTTTGATAAAGTGGAAACCATTCTTTTTATCAGCTTCTAGCTGTTGCGAATATCTTTAGTAGCTTTCTTTATCAATAGGGTATCCACCTTCATCATCCATTTCGCCTTCTTCCTCAAAAAATGACATATGGATACTCTTCCTCAAAAATAACTCTCTCATTTTGTAAGTAACAATATATTCGACTGTTGTCGGTTGCTATGTCTCATAGCTATGACCAATCAGTTGAAAAAGGTGCAAGAATACCTTTTAGAAATTTCTTCATTAAATCATTAAATATCAAAAATCTAAGAGATGGGATGTAATTAACATTACATATTCCTGCTGATAAAATAATATTTACAAAGCGAAAAGGTTTTTCAGTAGCAGCTTCTTAAAAGACTAAAAATAAAAACATTATTCAAGTCCTCTTTTTGTTGCAATTTTAACAGTTGCAGATATAAGATTAAGCCTATTATGTTACCTCGTTTCTTTATTTGTTTATATTGATATTTATACTCCATCTCTAAATATAAGACAAAAAGATTTTACGAATATCTTTAGACGTTACATCTAGTTCATAACGCTCACCATTTTTGAAATCAAAATCAATTCAACATCGCCTTTACAACATTTGAAATCCTTCCTGCAAGTTTGCTAATGTGTTTTTCTACTTTACTCATGTCTGAAATTGCATTTAGCTCATCGTCATTCAAGTGTGATTTTGAATAGCTTTTATCAACTTATCATAAGTGCTATGTAGTAGTTATCATATAGCTCCCAATCATTATCGAAACTATAGACTACAATTTGAGTTAATTCATCCGTTTCAGGTTTTTGACTTCACGCCAACGAGTGTATCCGCGCCTTTTGTACTAATCACTGTCACCTCGTAAAAGTCTTTAGTTTCTTTCGTCATTTTTCGCAAAACTGCCATGTAAATTCTCCTTTTTACTAATCGTTTATTTATAATAAAAGTATATCACAATAGTGAACGATTGTCAACTGTTTTACCAATTTTTCATCTTTTTGAGATTTACTTGGAAAATAGATGATCCCTTTGTATCACGCGCCTTTTGAAGTCCACAGAATTTAGCTTGGAAAATAAAAGTCTCACTAGTTGTTTTAGAAAAACAATTGACAAATAGTGTTAAATATAGTATAATGAATACATAAAATAAAAGGAGCGATGATGAACTATGGGAAAAGCAAATACAATGCTTATCGAAAACGGAGTTACAGCCGAAGCGACACCCAGCGCAGAAAATACGCTCAAAGCCATGGATGACCTAGAACAAACCTTTGAGGAATTAGAGGGTTGGGGAATTGTCATCTATGAAGGATAGTGCTTATAAAGACTTTGGAAAATATGAAGTAAGACTATCCAATCACTCTGCGGATAATCAATACCATAATCTAGAAAGTGGGAAGCTACTTGTTAATGTAAAAAGCGAGAATTGAATTTCGTGGATATTATCGAAAACCATCTGCAAAAATTATTAAAAATTGAAAAATTAGATTTGGATCAATATCGTTTTTATCAATGCGACTAACCTGAGAATAATATAAAATGCTATTACAAAGGCTACAAATCAAAAAGAAAAGATTATTGAATAAAAGAAGGATAAAACTCCTTTTACTGCAAAAATATAAAAATAATAAAAACGCCAGTGCTTCACTGACGTTTCTTTTGTGAACTAATCTTTCAAGTATTCATCATAATTTCAGAAGCGAAATCAGAGCATTCAGAATGGAAATTAAAGCTTCTAAAAGGGACTTCAATTACTCGCTTGCTACCTTCTGCTTCTTCTTTGTGAATGATGGCTGGTTCTTTTATATCATTTTTAGATAAACCATACTCCAAAGCATCGAAAATATTTTCTATGCTATGAAACTCGCTGCCTCCTCCACGACTTTATCAAGTTGCTTTCAATCACTAACAATTTCTAATTCTTTCTTGATTACATCTAAATTGGAAACTTCTGTGGTGATTTTTGATAGAGCGATGCGCCAGGTTGCTTTTTCAGCCAAAACAATGGCATCTAATTCAGATTCTTGCTCTTCTACCTTTTTGTTACGCAAATACAGTATCATTTTTGATCCACATAGATACATAGCGTTATCCTTAGAATAGAGCGGTTCTTGTCATCAATTGTTGGTTTTTCGGGAAAATCAAACTCTTCCACATTTTTGAGAATCGTTTGATTTAATTTCTTACATTCCATTTTGCTAATTACTCTTCCAGACATCTTTCTCCTTTCATGTCTTATTTATCGCCGTAGCCTTTTCAACACATAGATAATCTTTTGTTGGCCAAGGAATTTCATCCATCTTGAAATATTTTTGTAGATACGGAGGTAAGTATCATCAACTTCTTTAGACACTTCTTCAATATGATATCCTAGTGGATCACAAATCCATTTTTCAATGAGTTCTGGGGTAACTGTGTAAGTTTCTTTGCTTCTCGCTCAATAGAGTCTAACCCCCAAAACAACATGAAACATTATTTCATAAATATCATGTGAGCTTGTTGGAATATAAATATTTGGAGATACAGGTTTACCATCAATACCTAAAACAGCCAAGGTTTTCTAATAACTGAGTTTTTAACAAGTTCTGTAGACCTAAATGAACCTCTTCCTCCACTTCATTTGTAGTTAATTGTAGTGAATATCTAGTTGCGTAATCCCAACTATGAATAATAATTTGTTCTTCAGAATATCGCTTTTCGAATATCCCCAGTCACGGATAATAATTTTCCGTCTGACTTCAGTGTTTTATCAATCAGTAAAAAACTTCAGTGCGTTCTTGGCGAGTGAGATAGCTCATTAATTCATGAAAAACGCTTGATAAGTAGATGATATCAAATTCACTTTCAACTTGTAGCAACTGTTCTTTTTGTCAGAAATTAACATTGTTTTCCTGCAACTTGTCCCTGGACATTTGGCGATACGTCCATAGCTACATAATCTGCCCCTGCATTTTACCTGTTCAATGAATTCAGGAGAAAAGCCAGAGCCAAAGTCAGAAAGTTTAATCCTCCTTAAGATGTGGCTGAATCACTCCAAATTTTTGAGGTAGCGGTTTTGATTCATGCGTTCTTGATAGTTTTACTTGTGTGGTTTCCATTAGTTCTTTCTTTCTATTATTTAATTTAAAGTATCTAAGAGTGTTCGTACAAACATATAATCAGGTGCTAGAATCGACTCTAAAATATTCATCGCTAAGATAATGATGCTGCTGCAACAAAAGCAACGATAGAAAAGTGTTGAAGCGCTTTTACTGTTGCCTTTACTTTTCCAGTCATGATGATGAAAAATACAAATATGCATTGACTACAAGAATAGTAAAAATCACCGCAAAAGCCAGTCCTGAAATCTCATTCCAGATGTTATAGATAACCATCTGTCCTCGTAATTTTGGATAATGTTGAATGATGTTTTCAATCGTACCCGTAGCTAACATCGAATAGTTTTGAAAGTTCTTGTGCTAATTTTTCCATTTTTATCCCTCTGTATTTTCTAGTGGCGCGTGCATCTAGTCATCCTCCAGATTCCAAACAGGATCTCCATCCATGCCGAATGGAACGCCCTATAGACTCCAAAAGCTGATGGCATTTCTCTTTCCATTTCATTATGACAAGAATGGCAACAAAATTCATCGTCATACTTCACCGTTGTGGGTTTACCGCAATATTCACATCTCTTGATTTTCTTTTGATCTTTTTACTCATGATACTTACTCCAAAATGTAATCAACAACCTGTTCAATTGTTTCACGAATCACTGGTTTTACTTCTGTTAACTTCCCAGTTTTCATTTACAACATGAAGAGAGACTTTCAAAACATCTTTCTTTACGGAAATGTCATAAACATATTCCCAAATTTCACCATCTCGCACCTTTTGCACACATCAGGCTTCGCTTCAATAGGATTCTTCCAGTCGTACCCTTGTTTCTGCAATTCGTATGAGTTTTGCCATATTTAATCATGCTTTTTAATCTCCTCTTTTGCATATTGTGTAGTTTCTTTTAATTGAAACCAACCTTGATCTTCTAAATAACGAATCGCATCATCAACTGAGATAATATTCTTTTCATCTTCTTCACCCGTTGTGTGCAATGATCTTTTCGCTTCTGTGATCAATTCGCTTGCTGTGAAGAAAGGTGTAGCATCTGGAGCTGAAGAGAAGGAGTCCAATATAATGTTGCTTTGATAAGTTTCCGCCATGCAACCTCGTTCGACTTGTATAATACAAGTATATCACAATAGTATCCATTTGTCAACGGTTTCTGTGTTTTTAGTAAGATAGTTTTTCAAAAATCAAACAAAAAGACCAAGCAATTAGAAATGACTTGATCAATTAATTTTTATACTATAGACTTGAAAATTATTGTATCCTTCAAGTGTCTTCAAAAGCGGCTATGAATACATGATTTATAGTACATCTTACGCTCTTCACTCCAAAAATAAATATAAATCTTCGAAACTAATTTAGGAGAAATTTTCCGACATGTTTCTAACTTTGATTGGTGCAAAATATTTTATTAGCAATTTTCCAATTCTATATACGAGATTCAGATCATAAATTGAAATTACCATCAATCACTTTATCTAAATTTTCAATATCAGGTTTAGCAATCAAAAGTTCTTTTGATATTTATCAGCTGTTTATTTTTAACAGCATTCTATCTTCATAACATAAAATACATAGATGTTATTTAGATAAGTAATAATACCAAAATGGGTTCATCTACAGCTAATAGTTGCAATTTAAATTTCTATGCTGCTCTACTAGTTTGAAAATTTCATAAATTTCTTTTAAATTATCTTTATTCATATTCTTATTCTTTTCACCATTTCGCTACTCATTGCTGCTAAATTCTAAAGTTTTCGACCTCATTACTATCAAAGAGCTTATCAATTTTTGCGACTCAGCAAATGTCTCTGCTTTGAACACAGAACGCTCTACTTCATCAGCAATGATCTTTCAGACTTTCTTTAAGGTAATTCTGAGCCTATCCGTTGGAATAAAAAGCATACTCGTAGCCAACATTTACAAGGATGCGCGCTGGCAGTTTTGCTTGTAAATCGTTCAACCAACTTATTGTAAATATAGCATTCCCTCCATATACTTTCCATTCTTGATGCAGAGGCGTTGATATTCCCTCATCTTTTTGCAAAAGAATTTTGCGATAAACAAGGCAACAACATGGCTCCTTAGAAACTCCTGCTTTGGCGGTGAACAATAATATCTTCAAATCATTATTGCTAAAGTGACGTTCTAAGGTCGATAATTACATCTGCATCATAATCACTAAAGGCAAACAGCATTGTGGGTTTTCCAGGAATTGCATTTTGGGTTGATGTCGTCAGGTACAAAACAAGCAGATCAACATAACGGTTGTGCGTGATGGTTAGTGCGTTGTTTGAACGGAAGCTCTTGTAACGCACCATCCTGAATAGAAATAAGTAGAGTGGGTTTTCAGGTTTATATTTAGAAGCAGCACGCTTCGAAAGTGATTGAATAAACATATGTGCATTCTCTTTCAAAAATTATTATTAAAGCAAAGTATACCACAATAGTATACAATTGTCAACACCGAGGAAAATAAAACACCAGCGAGGCTGATGCAAAAATAATCGGAAGTATGAAAATATACAAAAACATGACGACTCCGCAATCTCTCAGAGTCTATAATTTATTATATCAAACAATGTAAAGTTCGCAATAAAACGATTATATGAAAAACAAATGATTTTAAGATGATTTTTGCTTTTCTGCAAAACCATGCTAAAACAAGTGATTCCAAAACTAAAAGATAATAGAATCTCTTGATTTTCCTTTTGATACCATATCAAAATAGAATAGTTCCAAAAACCTATGGATACAAATTGATTGAAGAAGTTTGCCTTTGGCACCATGATAAATAGAATGATTCCAAAACCTCGTATTTTTAACATGATTGGAGTTGATTAAAGTAGATTTCTAGGCGTTAAACAAATTGAATTTGCCATTGCGTTTCTAACGAACGTACCTTAATCAATCTTCCTAATTACCAAAGCCTTCCTGCCTACGCTTCCCAGCTAACGGTAATCTAACGAGGATACCAAATAGTCCCCATGCGATTATTATATCATAAAATTACGAAAATAACAGTAGATTTTAGTCATCAAAAGTTGTTAATGTAATCTCATTTTCACCATTTTCATCTAAATTAGTAGAAACTGAAAACTGCAGGTGAAAGACCAGCCCTTCAATTTACAAAACAAGCAAACGTAGTCTCAGGCAAAACTTTCTTCAGATGCATTTTGCATCGTTGTATAACTCATTTTTCATAATCAAATTCTACAATACTACTTGCAAAACCAGTGAAGCCTCCGGATATGAAAATAAGCAGTAATCGTCTGTCAAAAAGGTTATGTAACTCCACTATGTATCTTCTATACTACCACGTTCCGTTGGGATAAGCTAAACGTGTTTCTCAAGAATGTCATCTAAAGCGAGTTTTTCTTTTAGGTCTTTTTGAAATTTGAATATTGAAAGGACAACTGTGAGTGATACTACCGTCCTCTTGCGTTTCCTTTGTTCTTCTACTGCTTGCTTGATCCTTTCTAAAACGTCAGCGTCAAATATAGCTTGTTCGTATGAAGGAGGATTCGCTATTAGAGAGTCTAATAAAGGCTTCTGCTGCCGTATCAATCTTAAGATGAACATCTTTCATTACCTTTGAAGCAGAAAGAAATAATAACGTAGCTAAAGCGGTTTTAGATTTTGCGGAGAATATTTACTCTTCACGAAGAATATCATACTCCTTATCTTGTAATTTGGTATCCATTGGAGACCTCCTTTTTCTGTAAGAAAGCATATCATGAAAAATGGAATAAAGTCAAATAAAAGCGCAGATAAAAAGGCGCGTGATAGAACCAACACCGCCTATGTGAATCTTTTATTTTTATTGATCTCCTCCAAGAACTTCCTCCAACAAATATCGGTCTGTTAGGGTGAGCATATGTTCTCTAGGAAACTCTGGACCTTTTGAACCAGGCTTTTTTAAGTGTTTTTAGAAATCATCCATCATATATGACCAGCCAAAGAAATCCTCGAATTCTCTTTCCATTCTGTGATAGATTGGCTCTCAACTGGCAATCCATTTTATCTTCAAATTGTTCGAAGAATGTTTTGAAATAATGAAAAGTTTCCACTATGGTTCGAATCTCAAACCATTGATGGGTCTTGATTGAGATAGAGTTCAAGGCACGCCCATGGCCTGAGACCGAGACACTCCAGCCTCGCAATGGATCAGGATGTTATAACTGTTATTTCTAGCTTGTTCCCCAATTTCTCGAATAACCCCTGCTTCTTTTAGCGAAAATACAGGGAGATCTAATCCTGTCTGCTCAAAGACAGTTTGTGAAGGGTCTAAGTCTACCTCTGGGATATCAATAAAGGGAACTCGATAAACTCCTTTTAATCGCCCTACAGGTTGAAAGATAACTGGACAATCCTCTTTGCGTTTGTAATCAGTAATAGAAATGATAATGAATCTTCCGTTCCAAATGGTCGATTATGATAAGCAGTCTATAAAGCCTCTTTAGCAGAGGCAACTAGAATTTTCTACTCTATAAGCTATCCTTCCTAATCCATGATATAATCCAAGACTTCCTCAATATCAAAGAAGCTCTGAACTGTTTTGAATCCATTTTCCCCATCATAAGATAAAATCAACTACCACCCACTAAAGTAGGCGGTTTGTCCCTAATTTGAATGTGGTCAAACAGAAGCAACTTCTTCCATATCTTCGTTTAAACAAACGAAACAATTGAGACTTCTTTTTAGAAACAAGTTTCTAAATCCGCAGGTTGATGAGCTACGGCAATGACATACGTTTACGCATGTCTATTCATTCATTATTGAAAAAGCTGGTTTTTCGACACCAGAAACGAACCATTTTCCAAGTTCATAAATGTTCATCGCACCCACTCGATCATCATTGCTCGAATAACCGCAATTAGAACATGTATATTGGTGAATGTCTTTGTCACGGTTCGATTGATCAATCATTCCACATTTAGGACAACGTTGACTGTGACGAGCATCAACCAAGACAACTTCACTTTCATTTAAATGGGCCTTATATCTTAGCTTTTGTTCAAGATCATAAAATGACCAAGAATGATGCTCATAACGGTTCTCCTTTTTACGCGAATGAACCGTATCGAAAGTCACGTCTGTTAAATCTTCAAGAACGAAAAACGTCTGTCTACCATAAGTTTGAACGAGTGTCTTAGATAACTGATGATTCACATCACTCATCCAACGGGATTCTCGTTCGCTTAAGAAACGTAAACGACGTTTTGCTGATTTCGTTCCTTTAGCTTGAAGACATGCTCTCAATTTAGCATAATGTTTGCGTTTCTAGAAATAAACGCACCATTGACAAAAGCGAGTTTGACCTTTTTCGTCATAAGTTGTTACGATTTGACGTAATCCACGATCAATTCAACGACATGTTTCAGAGTCTTTCATTTCGAAATCAAGAACTTCTTCTAGTGGCCGAAACATGAAAGAACCAATGTTTTCCACTTCGAACTACCTTTCCAGTCCCTAATGTCCATGAACCATCGAAATAATGGTTTTCGGAAAGACCATAAACCTTGATTAAAATACGTCCGTTAATCGTATTCATAGACAATAAATTATTTTTAAAGCTATAATCACGATTTCGAACTAAGTCCAATTGAGGACGTTTAAATTTAATCGGTTTCCACAAAAAGTCAAAATCCTTTTTAATATAATTAGAACGTCTTTTCCATGGTTATCCTTTTATAACCATCCCAAACTCCTTGTTGTACGGAGTTGTGTTTTGAACCGTTTTATAACGTGCAATAACTGTCTTAAAACAGAGTGTGTCATTTTGCGACTTCAAACCAAATCCGATTACGAAGCTCATGATAAAGAGCCGATTGTAATTCGCTGTTTTAGAACAAAAACCATGTTCGAAAACATATTGTGAGACAAAATTACATGCGTCACGATACGCAATCAGCGTATCATAAGCACTTTTTCGATCAACTTCTGACTGAAAACACGATTCGTAATTTGGAGGTTAAACTGATTTCCATTTTTCAGACTCCTTTCACTAAACTTCATAAAATAATTATATCATAGATTTTTAGTGAAAAACAAATCAAAAAGTCAAATTATTGATAAGCTTTTAAAGGAATGCTGATTAAAATCGAGGGGTTTACGTGTTTAAAATATCTATATGAATATCAATACAGGTGTTTTTATGTTTGTGAGTGGGCTTATGTTGATAATTTTCATCAATGTAGTTAAAAATTTGATTCAATTCCATTTTATATTTCCTTCTAGTAAAAATCAACTAAAATAACACTAATCCCTATAGATATTTGTCCCAACAATTCTTCCTTCGTAACTTGTCCGTTCTTGACAGTAAGTTACGTAATCCTCATATGAAGAAAAATGAACTTTTTCGAATGTTTGAGCATCAATAATATCTGTTTTTATCTTCATCCCAGTTTTGGAATAATTCAGCAGGTGTTTGACACTAACAAAATTCTTAAATTACTAGAAGCGTTATGATTTACGAATTGATGGATCATTTGTTGAATCTTGATTGCGAAGTCAGGGCTTAGCCCTGAATCAACGCTATCTATCAACAGTACAAAAGGAGTATCTTTATCTTTGATAACCTGTTGCGCGTGGTTGACTAGTTCAAAAATACGCTTCAAATCCAAAATTCGTAGTTGCCCTTCCGAATACTTGATTCGCTCTAATTTTACAGAATAAGTACATCCTGCCAACCCAAGCATGGTTATGAAGTCATTCTCTTTGTACCCATCATAGGTGAAAATAAGAGCGTTTGGCTGATCGTAAGTCGGTTTAGAAAGAATAGAATCAATAGTTGATTTTCGAGTAGATGTTTCCACTTCAAAAGTCGAATAAAACTTGTGTTCTTCTTTGTAAATGTCTTGAACACTCCTTTTTACCCCCATCAACAAACTGCTTTTCCCATAGCCGTTAGGTCCTGCAATAATGGTAAGAATCTTATTTAGTTCCAATGTATCAGGATAGGTAAGGTGCGTATCCGAATGATTGTTTAATTGAGTTATTTCCATTTGCTCACCCCATTTCATTTTAAATCTTTTGCTTGAAGATTGTTTTGGTTCATCTTCTTCTGTCGAATAGATTGCGGTGAGTAATTCATTAGGATGATCAAAATGGTGTCAATATGTACAATCGTCTAAACTTCATCACCTTCTTTAGCTACAGCAATATCCCGCTAAACAATTATTGTTATAAGGCCGATTTTGATAATCAATTTTTGTCTGTGTTTTGGAATGGTTGTTCTAGCGTAGATTTGTTTGTCAACATTTTCAATCTCTGGCTGTACAAGTCGTCTGATTCCTACCCTACAAAATATCTGCCATTTTATTTCCTCTTTTCAAAACTATTTTATAGCAAGAATATATCACATATTCTTGTAACTATTACCTTCAACATCTTTAGCCAATGATATAATACGTCACTATTAACAGAAGACACAACTTCGCAAGAAATTACATCAGTAGGGTAGAAAAATATTCTACTATAAAGTAAATCTAAAATTTTATACCCCAGTTTAGGATAATTTTTAAATACATATTTCCGAAATAGTCGCTCTTGATCATCCCTATCCAACCCCAAAGTCATTTTTCTTTTCCGTAAGTCGAACCTCGATTGCTTGTTGGCGACTTTTGAAAATTCAAAATAATTCTGTTTTTGGCATACCTTTCTCTAGGCTACCATCAAAATAAACAACATCTAATAATTTCCAAAGATTCCTTTCAAAATTCCTGCATTCAATAGCTTTTTCAACCTGGTTTTGAAAGTTATAAACATCAAAAATATCCATCTCTCTCTTTTCAAAAATTATTTTATAATAAGGTATATCACAATATGTTCCATTTTGTCAACGTTTTTAGGGCATACACCAGATAAACTGGTGCCAAAAAACGAGACATTTTGAGGAAGAACTACTTTTGAAAGTAAATCAGCTTTCAAAAGAGTATAGGACGTGCAAAAACTGCAATTCTTGAATTCGGGTTTATTTTCAAACCTAAATATATTATATCCATATTATTTGCTGCAATAGCTTTCTAAACAATGATCCCAGAATCTTTCAATTTTTAAAAAGTAAAGTTTTACATTCCTTTGACATCATGTCAATTTGAGTAAAAAGAATAATCGACATAGTTTACTTTTTAACCCTCTTATATATATAAGTTACAAAACAAATTCCTGCAATGTATAAACTACATCACAACCGTTTTAGTTAACAAGCTGTTGCCAAGAACAAATGTAATAAGAGCGTAATTTATAAAAGGTCTCTTCCACGAGCCGTTTTACATATTATCAAGCTCAATAAATGAAAAATAAGCGCCCAAGTAATAAAACATCATAACTTTTTCCTTTTATATTTTTGTCCTTGTCCTTCTAATAGCATTTTTTCAACATTTCCTCAAAAATTAGAAAATGTTCCTTGCTACTTTTATAAGCTACTTAAGATTAAAGAAATATAGTAGCCGTTCCAATCGTATTGATAATTCCTTCATTTTTGGTAAAAAGCATGCAAATTAAGCCGACTATCAAAGTCACAATAGAAGAAAAACACCACTGCTTCGAAAAAGATGGCCAAAGAACGATTTTACATGAAAAGAATATAAAAATTCTTTTTATAATCTGGACCAATTATTTTATCTAAAAATGTTATCATTCTTCACCTCCTTTTTATTTTACAGAACTTTTTGGCACGTAATCAAAGGCATCCTGGTATTGGATCTGATAAGAGTTTTTATCTTCGCCAATGATTTTTACAGTTACTTTTTGCTTAAGAAAGTCTGAAAGATTTTGCAGTAGTATCATGCCTGACCTTTCTTCTTAAAAATTAATAATTTTCAATGCGTCCATTTTTGATTTCATTGATTTTTGTTGTCTTGAAATTGGTTGTTTAGCACCAAATACCCTAATAAAACCAAATGCAATAATTCTAAAATGTATAAGCGTGGACGACTTTTTATAGACTTTCTTTTCATCTTTCATGAATACGTCAGTCCATGATAAACTAAAGAATAAGATGACAAGAAAAAGCCACTATTACAAATTAATGTGTAAGGTGAGTAAATGGGTCGTTTGTATTAAGTAAGTGTTCTAACATTGTTTTCCTTCTTTCATTTTAGTTATGATCATTCAAAGTAATCATAAAATTCTTTTGCGCACTGAATGATCGGTTTTTATGAGAGATTTAGAGATGATTCTGTAAAACAGTTTAAAAAGCACGTTCCCAATTCGCATTGTACCGATTTGCATCTAAAGCATCAGTGTCAATTTCATTTAGAATTTGAGCAACAATGTTCTTGTTTCTTCAGAATAATCCTGCTCTTTCGAGTTTAGTAAATAGTCGCTTACCCTTCAGGTCTTGTTCTGAAAAAGTGGCAAACAAAGCAAAACTTCTGACCATAAACGAATCGACATCACTCTCTGCAATATCAATCTCAATATAACTCTTTATAGATCTCAACCAACCCTCGATAATTTCTTTTTCGGCATTCGTTCTCCTCCTTGTTAACGGACGTGTGCCAATGGAGGTCTACTGCCTTTTGACTTTTCAATTCGATAAATAAATAGATACTAGCCAAAAGCTCAAAAATCACTAACGGAATAACAACTTTGAGCAGAAAAGCTACAACAATGGCAATTACTTGCAACGCGAGGGTCAGAAATATAAGCAATCATCATATTAGAAAAATGTCCAAAGCGATAACGCTTATAGATAAAAGTATCAGACATTTCTGCATCATAGAACAAATCATTATAGCTAGCGTAAGTAAAACTAGAGCAGCTAAAAGCACCAAGATTTTGGATAGCATACTCAACCAAGTCCTGAGTTGACTTGAATTGTACAATAAATAAAACTCCAATAAAATAAGGCAAGAGTTGTTAGGTAATCAATGAAAAGAAAAGTGCATACTTGATTTTTCAAAATTCTTTAATCTCTCTTTTTTGGGCGGGCGTTGATAGATTGTTTCTGTCATCTCCTTTATTCTTCAAAAATCTTCTTCAATTTTTATTTTCACTTGAGCCTAATGTGATCTTGATTTCACCAGTCGTGATTCTCTTCAGGTGACCTGCAGTCTCACCAAACATTTTACGTGCAAATCCTTCGATTGGGCGGTACTCAACCTTAGTAACCTGCAAATTGTTCAAATCAACTCATTTCTCACAAATTATCTGGTTATCGCCACCACTTTCGTAAGTTTGTTCTTCCCTTGAGAGAGACAGTGATTTTTACATCATAAAACTACTGAATCGCTATTGAGCTTATTATATAACTTTCGTAATATTGTCCACCTGAATTTTCACCAGCTTTTGATAGAATATGGATAACATCCTGCTTCAAAACTAATTTCAACAGAAGCATCTTCATTATTGGTGTACACTTGTTTCCACGCTTTATTTGAAATTGGTTCTTTTACAGAAAAATAGATTAATATAGGGAAACGACACCAACAACCATAATGGAAACACATCACAAAAAGTATTTGAAAATATTTTTATCTGTCCATTTATCAGGTAAATGGCACATAATATAAATCAAAAGCAATAACAATACAAAACGCATAGAGTATTGGTGAACTACCCTTCCCTACATTCTATTAAGAGGAAGGAGCTTCTTGGATAGCGTGCAGACTTAGAATTTAGATGACTAAACCCCAGAGGTTACACGAATGGACCAAGCTATCCCCGTAGTTCCTACGGTTCTATATTTATTAGGCTAGACGCAATCCTTCTTTGAGGATGTTGATACTAGCATTGATATCGCGGTCATGATGGGTTCCGCAACGTTCGCAAGTCCACTCTCGAATAGAGAGAGGCTTTTTGCCTGAACTAAAGCCACAATGTGAGCAGATTTGGGAGGATGGGAACCAGCGACTGATTTGAACAATCTTCTTTCCGTACCAATCTGCCTTGTAGCTTAATTGGCGAACAAATTCATACCAGGAGGCATCTCCGATAGCTCTAGCTAAGTGGTGATTTTTCATTAGATTTTGACTAGCTAAATCCTCTAAGCAGATCACATCGTGGTTCTTGATGAGTTCTGTACTGAGTTTATTTAGGAAGTCTCTTCTTTGATTAGAGATGGTCTCATGGATCCGTGCGACTTTTTAATTTCTGTTTCTGGTAGTTACGACAATCAGAAAGTTTTTCTTCCCTTTCTTTAGCAAGAAGACACTCTTCTGGAGAGAACTTTTGTTCTCTCGCCAACTTCTTAGAAAGAAGTAAGGGAATCTAGGATTTCCTATTTTTCTCCAGTTGAGAGAATGGCAAAGTTCTCCAAACCCTAAATCAACCTCCAAGATTAGAGTTGGTTTTAGGTAAGGAAGAATCTCTTCTTCATAAGAGGATAGAAATGAAATACTTCCCTGTCGCAGTTTTAGAAATAGTAGCATTTTAATCAACCCTTTTGCTGACGATGAGTTTTACTTTACCCAACCAATCTAGGGAGCTTAACCTTTCCATCTAAAAAGAGCTACAGTCCCATTCTGGTTATTCGTCTTGTAAGATTGAGCAGCCTATCTGAGCTTGAATCGTGGAAAGCCAAAGCTTGATTGGAAAGAAAGATTTGTACGCCTGATTTAGATTCAGTTGGACATTACACAAAGGCTAGACTATCCACTTCTTTTAGCCAAAGGAAATTCCTTCTTGTATTGAGCAGAGGTGTTATTCAAAGACTCACCCGTCTCCTCATAATGAGCGATCCTATCCGCTAGCATTTGATTCCAAATAAGCGAGAACAGTCAAAGGTTTTTCTCAAATAAGATTCTCTGCTCAAAGTTTGGGTAAAGGCGAAACTTATAAGCTTTTCTGTTTCTTCATTGTTATCTCTGTTTCTTTTCCTTTCTAACTGCTTGTATCCCAACCACCTTTAGAGGTGGGGGATTTACGCGGGATTTTTGTTAAAGCTGGCCAATCTAAAAACATCTTTAGCATTATCTTCTCCTATTCCCCAAATAATTTCTCAAGCTTTTTATCTTTGCTTGACTCAAACGTAATCCGAATTTGACAATACATGTACATCATTTCACGTCAAACAATGTTTTTGTTGATGGCTCAGCAGCCGATTCAAAATTAATAACAATTTTGGCGCGTGCTTCTTTCGTGGTATCAATTTTGTGTCCAAACCAAGTTAGTGACAACTGCGCTTCGCCATAGTAAAGAGCAGTCATATACCCCTTGTCAGTCTCTGGCTTATTGCTTCGAACAACAATATCAGGCTTGAGAAGGACTGCTTCTCTTCTTGTAGTATCCACTGAAAGTTTTTCAGCTCAATTGTTACAATGTTCATCTTTTCATCTAAAAACTGATTGTTCTGAATCCTGTTTCATACCATCAAAATTATTTTTATATCACCATGTGTGATTACTGTTTTTAGGGTAACTACATTTTCGAATAAATCTTCAACTTAATTTTGCGTCAATACCATTTTTATATACTTGTACCCATTTTTAGGCTCAATGTGTGTCCCTGCGAATATTGTAAACACTGTGTCCGACACTTCCGATAACGATTGTAGCTACGACTAGTGTTACCATTATTTCGTTGTTTTTCCTTTCTCTATAATCTGCGCTCAAGCCATTCATCAGCGGATTCATGTTCGCTTTCAAACTTCGCCATCTCTTGAAAAAGAAAAAGCAGCTCGCATATAATACATACACATATCATTAGGGCGATTATAAAAATGTACAAATTCTAACAAAAATATCATTATAATTTCCTTTCTTTAATTGCCAAACAATTTTTCAAGCTTTTTATCTTGCTTGACTCAAATGTAATCCGAATTTCGCCTTCTTTTCAGATGCGCTGGTTTACCTTGCTTACCAAAGAGTTTTTGGTGCAACACCTTTGATAGGGCGATACTCGATTTTAGCGATTTTGGCATTATTTGACCTCAACATTTTTAGCTATCACATTGTCTGTGTGATGCCCACTCGCTTGAAAAAGTGTGTTGTCGCCACTTTTTGCTTTCAGCTCAATTTCTAGAAAAATATAATTACTAGCAACTCCCTGCAGCATTTTTAAATCAACTGGAGATTTGCCTGTCACAATTGTTTGTTTTTCACCCTCATCTGTATAGGAAAAGTTCAATAGTCGCATCCACATTGTTTTGGTAAATTTGTTTCCACGGCCCACCCGAAACAGGACACCTCGTCCCCGTTGCCAAAACTAAAAGATTAAAAAGAGCAAAAATAATCCTACCACAGGTATAAACATCTCACCATCACGATCCCATTGATAATACGTCCTTACAAGAAATATGAGCGAAAGTGCCATAAAACGTAAATTATAAATACATTGTTGTCTAAAATAAATTGAATCATATTTTCTATTTCCACTCTCACCTAAATTTGTACAAGGAATCAAAATCATCCTTCAAATCACCTGAAGGTTCTTTTTAAAACGAAATATTGTACGCCACGGATACTTCCCTATAAAATGCCTTTTGCTATCCAATTCGAAAAACCTGACTACTGCTCATCCATGGATCATGAGTAATTAATTGGGTTCCAAAACATCATTTGAGATGAAGATTTTAGCTTCTCACCATGTCTTAATAGGTAAATGGAGTTCGTTATCATCACTGACAAACTCAAATTCAGGATAAGCATCGATAGCGGTTCTACCTTGCTAGCAAATTTTTATCTGAAAAGGTGTGTTCACCAAATATTGTTCAATCATTTTAAATTTCCTCTTCTTTTTATTTTTGTTTGTTTTTAAGACCATTTGCCATCAGGTTGCTTTTCGAAAATTTCACATTCTTCTAATTCTACAGAATCAGGTTCTGATGATATGGGCGAGAATTTCTAGTTCGAAGAATTCCATATGGTTCGTGCAAAAATTCTGAATTGCTCGTAAACTTATTTTATATTTGTCTAAGATTGGCTCAATCAATTTGCGATATTCTTGAACCGTTCTACATCGCGATTAAGCAAAATCATTGCACCGTCTTCCCTTTGATATTTAAATTTGCAAGTAACAATCTTATCCTCTTCAATGAAAGTGTAAAATTGAATGTCATCACCGTTAACAAAATATTCACCTCGTGTATTTAAAATATTCGATGAGCTGCTCTCACAAACATCTTTAATCAAAGATAAGAATTTGGTATCATCGTTTAAACTCAAAATTCCTTTAGCATGATCAATCATCTGCCTAAAATTCTGGGAATACGTATAAGCTGCTTTAAAATATGCTTTTACAGCAAGGTTAGAACTATTCGTCAACTCAATAAGGTCATCATTGAATTCCTCATTGTATTCGTGAACGTGAATTTCTGAGACACCTTTAATAAGTATTTCATCTGTCACTAAGTCTTTTTACTTTCACTTTCTCACCAATCTCAATAGGGCCAACCGTGACAAGAGACTTATTATTGCTAGAGCCAATTACTTCATAGATGGAATTTTCATCAGTAGCATAAGCTCCAATTTCAAATGGGAGGTTGCTAAACATTTTTTCATCTGTGTCGCTAATGTGGACATCATACCCTTCTGACGGGAAAAGGTCTTCATAAGTAGAGCTTTGTTCAAAGGTTCGGACTGTTTTTCCGTTGTTATGAGGTGTAGGTATGAAAAGAACTAAATCTCCCGTAACACAATCCTCAATAAAGTATCCAGCCCAAGCACCATTCACGACATAAACCCTTGTATTTGCTTTAATTTCTGATAATTTAGATATGGTCATTTTTCTCACCTAAATTTCAACAAATATTAGTAATTTGTTCTGCCTTTCATATCTCTGATTTTTACAATGCCTTCGTCTCATATAATCAGGCAAGATCCGATGATAGCCATCTTCCCCTAATGAGATAACAACACTACCGTCTTTGTCACGGTATCCTTTTACCCAAACTTCTTCAGTTAGTTCTGTATTCATAGTTATTTTTAACCTTTCTCAATCATTTTTACTTTTTCAATTTTGTAAATGTGTTCGTTGTATTCTACTTGATATTCCTTTGAGTCTTCATGCAGAATCGGGACAGCAATTTTTATCTTTCAATACGTATGAATAAGGAAGTGGTTCTTTCAAGGTAAATTCAAGTCTTTTCATATTTTGGCTTTATGTTGTAATATTTTTAACTGTTACAGCGTCTTTCCAAATATCTGCATAAAGATACACAACAAAAGTTTTTTTGTCGTATTATAAAAGCCAAAAACCTATAAAACCAGTCAATAAAATGTTAACAAGAATAGTCGTGATTCGTAAGAGAATAGTTTTAAATACTGAATTGTGGTAAAGTCCACTTTCCCCCAGAAAAATCCGAATAAAGTTAGAAACCATAAATAATAATACCGCCAATAAGAGTAAGCCCCAAACTACAAAGCGAAAAAAAGTTCTTCTAAAAATTAGAATCAGGTAGTAAAAACTCACTTAACATCTCCTTTATTTTTATGATTATATAATATCATAAAAAGTATACGAATGTCAACTAAATTCAGTATCTAAAATTACTATAATTTTATACTTTTTAAAAATAAAAAGCGCTATAGAAGGCCTTATATTCTAAAAAATGGAAGTCTATTGTCTTCTTTCATCTTACTTTCTTCTACTAGTTTTTCAGTTCTTCAGTAGAAATCGGAGAGTCGTAAGTGTAGGTATCAATGAGAGGCTTGGTCTCAGCACCTCAAGGATACCTGGAATAACCACATATTCGAATCTTCCAACCCATTCGTACCACTTAGGATCAATCTCTCCAGCTAACTTATCCGCATAAAAACCTCGTAAGAGTATGCTGTTTTTGGTTTACTGAGGAAGAATGTAGGTTTTTGAAATTCCCACTTAGTAAGTTTAACTTCTCCAGTAACAAGAGCTAACGATTTTTCATATTCTTTTTGTAATCACGGAAATAATTTCTTCTTGCACAAAAGGAAACTCTTTATATCGTTCTGGAATTCGTTTGTAGTTCAAGTAATCGCAGGTAATGAGAATCGTCTACCGAAATCTTGAAGAGATTCCATATAAACGAAAAGGATTGTTAATAGACTTCAACGTATAACCAGTTTCTTTTATAATATCTTCAAGATATTTCCCGTTGATCTTGACAACTGTAGTAAAATTATTAATAAATTCTTTGTTAATTGAATTGTCTTTTTCATAGAAAAACATCATTCTTTTGAAATATAGATATTGCCAGTAGCCTCACTACATTCAAATTCAAAATCGAATATCCTCCGAAATGGCAGAGCAACATCAATTTCAAGTTCTCCATCAAAGAACTTCCCTGCTGTGTAGAGGAATAGGCTTTTAGATGACTTGACATTCTGTTAAGAAAGTACGTTGGATAGCACTTCTTGTTCTTTTTGTGAAAATTGTTCGTTTGACATGTTTTTACCTTTCTAGTTTAGAGCATGATAAATTTGCATGATCATAAATACAGATACTGTGATACCAGCAAGAGATGAAAAGTAAGACCGATACCGACCAGTAAAAATAAATATTGGTATACATAAACGTCACTATTCTTCGAAGTTTGTTCTGCGAGAGAATGATATTTCTTACGAGTGTATCTTACTATCATTAGAAAAACGAGAGTAATGAGAAATTGCGATTCCTTGTTCGAAAAGCTGTTAGTTGCATGAGTTTTCCCTTTCTAATTCAGTTCATAGATGCTGTAAAATGCATAATCAGATGAGATCTACAATCTTTTGTTTTCGTCATTTGTTATTCTTTTTCCTTTTTGCCTTACTTTTCGCTTTGGAAAACAATGTTCAACTTTGACATCCTCTAACAAACTTATCTGCCTCCAACATGAATTCTAAGCTAGGACCTGTTTCTTTTTGTGATGATGTCAGCTGTTTGCTTTTAGAATTGTTCTTGTTTTTGCCAAATCCAATTGCAGTTAAAACAGCCATTGTGCTTGCTACTGAGGACATATAGTCAATTTTCCTTTCCTTGTTTTAGACTTTCTTCGTGTTTGCAATAACAATTTGGCGATAGAAATCATCTGCAAAGTTTTAACTTAATTGCATTTGTGTTTGTTGCTAATTCCTTGATACTAACTTCATTGATGACATCAATTAAAATATCTTTCAACTCTTCTAATTCGATGGAATTGAATTTTTGCATTTGCAAAAGTTGGTTATGAATGTTTCTTGGATCATCAGTTTGGAACAAGTTATGTACAAAAGTTAAAATAACAGTTTGCATTTTGTCCCTCATAAATAAATCGTCTCCACGAGTATCATATCTGTATAACTCAATTGCCTTTTCAATAAATTTACATATAATTGTTTTTCATCATTAGAAAAATTAGAAAAACTTTCAACAAAATATGAATGTTGGTCTACACTATTTTTGAGGATATTCAAATCTAACTTCTCAGTAAAATGTCCGTCTGGTTTAATATTTCCTACAAAGTCATCAATGGATAGAGAAAGATTTTGTTTCAATACTTGATAAGTAGGAATGCTGAAGTATCTTGCAACTACCTCAATTGCACCACTTAAATCTGTAAATGGTGTCCTTTCTGTTATCTTCCCAGCAAGTTCTAACAATTGAGTGGTTGTTAAAAATTCTATCTGGACCTTCACCAAAATAATAAAATCTTACCTTGTAATCTTTTTCCATTTTTATTCTCCTTACTTCACACCACGCGCCACAATCGTCTTAAAAACAGCATCATCTTTCACTTCCCTCGCAAGCATATCTGCACGCGCTGCTTTGATATTAGTAAACGAAGTGATTGGATCTTGATTACCATTGTTATCTTCCATGCATTCTACGATATAAGAAAACTGCAATAAATCCAAGATGCCATCTTTAGCCATATCCCAAAGTGAAATGCAACCCGTCCCTTCTAGAATATCTTGCTCATTGAAACGTAGTTCTTTGTTGTATAGCTCCGCAACAGTATCTTCAATGCTCGGAACTAAACTGGATACACGTTTTTTAACAAGATAAACATGTTTGTAGTCTTCATCTTGATCCAGCTGGTAGACTTCAGAAAACGCCTTGGTGAAATGAAACGGTGCGCTCTTCTCATCATTATTTAATACTTCGTGATCTTCTCACTTTTTCATTCAAATATTCAGCAAACTTGTCGTAATCAAATACTTTTTGTTAATATGAAAAACAATCCCCTTGCTTTTACCATCTTCAATTACCTTTCTTTTTCTATTTATCCTTGTAAAAGTTACTGTCATTAAGCCATTTTTGGACCTTAGTACACTATCTAATCGAAGATTTTTCAACTTTTCGATTTCCTTGGCGGAGTTTAGAAATAACAGAACGAGAAATACTGCCTTGTGTTCGATAAAGTAGCTGGCACTTCTGGATCTAGTAACAAACTATAAACTTTATCAAGATCAATAATGGTAACTTCTTCCATAATTTCTTTTTCTTAGTCTTCTTTTTAATTTCACTCATATTATCTTTCCTTTTAATTTTATTTTTGTCTCTAAAAGCCGTGAACTACCCCTCCCTACATTTCATTAAGAGGGATGAGCTTCTTGGGTAGCGTGCAGACTTAGAATTTAGATGGCTAAACCCCAGAGGTTACACGAATCAGCTAAGCTATCCCCGTAGTTCCTACGGTTCTAATTTTTATTAGGCTAGACTTAATCCTTCTTTAAGAATATTGACACTAGCATTGATGTCACGGTCATGATGTGCCACATTTCTCACAAGTCCACTCCGAATCGAGAGGGGCTTTTTACCTGAGCTAAAAGCCACAGGTAGAACAAAGTTGAGAAGATGGGAACCAGCGGCTGATTTGAATAATCTTCTTTCCATACCAATTTGCCTTATACGTCAATTGGCGAACAAATTCATACCAGGAAACGTCTCCAATAGCTCTTGCTAAGTGGTGATTTTTCATGAGGTTTTGACTTGCTAAATCTTCGATACAGATCACATCGTGGTTCTTGATGAGTTCTGCACTCAGTTTATTTAGAAAGTTTCTTCTTTGATTAGAAATGGTCTCATAAATTCGTGCCACTTTCAACTTTTGTTTCTAGTAGTTACGACAATCAGAAAGTTTTTCGTCCTTTTTCTTGGCAAGAAGCGCTCTTCTAGAGAGAATCTTTTGCTCTCTGGCTAACTTTTTAGATGAGAAGTAAAGAAATCTAGGATTTTTCCACCTTTTTCTCCACTTGAGAAAAATAGCAAAGTTCTCAAACCTAAATCTACTCCAAGATTAGAATTGGTCTTAGGTAAAGGAAAAATTTCCTCTTCACAAAGAATAGAAATGAAATACTTCCTGTTGCCGTTTTTAGAAATGGTAGCGTTCTTAATTAACCCTCTTGGTTGGCGATGAGCTTTAACTTTTACCCAGCCAATCTTAGGAAGTTTAACCTTTCCGTCTAGTAGAGCTACTGTTCCATTCTTATTATTCGTCTTGTAAGACTGAGCCTGTCTTGTAGACTTGAATCGTGGAAAAGCCAAAGCTTGATTGGAAGAAAGATTTGTACGCCTGATTTAGATTCAGTTGGACATTACACAAGGCTAGACTATCCACTTCTTTTTAGCCAGAAATTCCTTCTTGTATTGAGCAGGGGTGTTATTCAAAGACTCACCCGTCTCCTCATAATGAGCGATCCTATCCGCTAGCATTTGATTCCAAATAAAGCGAGAACAGCCAAAGGTTTTTCTCAAATAAGATTCTCTGCTCAAAGTTTGGGTAAAGGCGAAACTTATAAGCTTCTGTTTCTTCATGCTCCACTTTTTATTTTTATAACTATAGATAGATTATACCACATTAGTATCCAATTGTCAATTACGAGTATACATTTGTCAACGAATTTTTAAAAATTTATGATAACCAAAAATTTTTTCCAGAGCTAAGTACCCATAATTATAGGTCGTTCAATTTCATATAAGCACATCATTAAGAATATGCTTTGTTTTTGTAATATGTTTTTGCTTATGTAAAATGAAATTCATTCCTTTACATCTTTTGGCACAACATAAATAGCCTCACTATAATTCACATGATATTCTTTATCATTTTCATTTACAATTACAACCGTAGCAGTTTTCATTAGGTTAGTATCATTACCTTTGCGGGTGAAATTTAGCATCTTCCTGTCTTTTTACGTTATAGTGTTGACTGAGATTGTCGAACTTGGCAATCCTAGCATAGTAATTTTCCACTTGATGTGTCTTGTAAGCGGAAAAACTCATCGCCAAAAGTAAAAAGCAAAAATCAAATGAGTAATTCTTCTTTCTTATCTTTTACTAATAGGACCGAAAGCATGGATATCAAAAACTAGAACGGCTAATAAAAACATTATAGAAGCAAATATTACAAAAAGACTCGTCCCTTCTTTCCAAGATCAAGTCCATTTGATACAAAATTTCTAACAAAAACTCACCCTTTTCTTTTTATAAATCAATCTTACATATTCACTAAATCAGGCTCAATGACCCTTTTCTCGTCCATCTACTTCTACAATCTTGTAATATGAGCTTGACAATTCCTTAATGGTAAGCGAAGAAGTGTTTGTATTAGCTTGGCTTCCAAGTTCACTTACAACCTTGATAAGATCAGGATCATGACGTGGAAGTTCGAAGCTAAATACTCATCGAATTTTACACCTTTATGTTCGCTAAGCAAAGATAACGCTTCATCTGATAATCCAAATCCTCCAAACTGGTCTGTTATATACTACTTGCATCATCTATTTACCTCTGATATATTTATCAATAGCTTTTTAACACCTTTTTCTAGCTCTTCAGGATTATCGTAGACCTCAACCAAACTTTCAATTTGGTCCTCTAAAGCGTCACGTTCCTCTTTTGAGTGCCAAACATAGCTTGTAAAGGTAATCCCATCTTCAGGGTGCCCATTCTCAGCTTGGTCAAAACTTTCAGATTCTACCCAAAAATCTTTGTATTCAAAGCTAATAGAACTACTCTACTTTCACTCTCTCATTTTTATGAAGAGCTTTTTCAAAATCATCTAATTGCTCTCAAGTGAAGTTAAGACATTTTTGAAAGAAAGTTCATGACCTTCATCAAAATCTTCAACATTTATAGTTGCTAATTTAATATTGTTTTTCACAATAAGAAGCGTTTTTCCACCCAAGTATCTACACCAAAACAAACCGCAGTTTCCGAACCTTTCATTTTTCAAAATATGCAACAAGATCAAACTTATCGTAGTCAACATTTCGTTCTTTCAAGCATATTATAGAAATCCAACGCAATTATATTCTTCTGTCTGCGTGCCTCATCAATGATAGCTTGAAATGTAATCATTTGTTTTTCTCCTTTTATTTTTAAGAATTGTGATTTACTATTCTTCAAACCATGCTAGGTTGTTATCGAAAGTAACAGAAAAGATCTTCCTTTGAAGGTATTTTCCTCCAAAACCTCCAAGAGAAAATCGTAAATACTCACACTTGGTTCATCGCTATAAACGTCTTTTTGTTTCGATGTTACGCAGAAAGAAAAAGGACTAGCATCACCTAAATTAAACATTGCAACAACGCTATAATAATGGCAGTGCTGGTGATGCTCCTTCATATTTTCATAAAGGGAATGAACAATCCATTCTTTCTGTTTTGCGACTCTTCAATAATAGCCTGAAACGTTATCATCGTTCCCTCCTCCTTGCTTTTACAATTCCTCTACCGTAAATCCAAACGCTTCCAGACTCATTTGAGCGTCATAAATATTGTCATAAAAGAGTAGGTCATTTTTCAATCGCATCTTCAATATTATCTGTCTCTGCAAATTCTTTCGTTTGCAAAGTCTATTAGCCGTTTGTTCAGTTAATACTGCTCCTCAATGCTTTCGCCATTTTCCTCGTTGTAGATATTGTACAATTTTCAGCTCCTTTCATTTATGATATAATTTGTATCATACAAGTAAGCAGTTTGTCAAGCGGAATATAAGAAAAAGCCCTCAGAATCAAAGGGCTTTTATTTAATTCTTTTTGGAATTAGCTTTTTGTTTGGTGGGTGATAAACTTTGTTCTAAACTCCAACCTGACATTAGTCTGTTACGCACTGTGGCAGGCGATAAACCATATTTTAAACTTCTTTCCTTATGATTACGAAAACATTTTCCCTTTATGGTCTGTCACAAAATTTCTTTTTGCATAATCATCTAGCGCTTCCTCAATACTCATGCCCTTTTTGCTGCGTTCTTGAATGCTACCTCTTGCACGTTTGAATAAAGGATTTTTCGAAAAACTCCGACCACTTTTATATATTTTCCTTTATAAGTAATAACCTCTCGGTTTTTCACTAAACTTTGGTTTCTAGATGCTTCCACAGCTTCTTCAACACTCATTCCATTTCATCTTTTTCTTAGAGTGTCTTCTGTATATTTACTCCCTTTCACTTAGTTCTCTAAATGAATAGTAAACCTTATCTTTATATCGAAAGATTTTGTCCACATTTTAAACATTCTTGGATCAGCGTCAATAACTTCTTCAAAGCTCATTCCATGTTTCTCCATACGGTCCTTAATTGTCGTAGGAGTTTCTTTATTTTGGGTCAGATATGGCTTTAGACAAAGCTTGAATATTCTTTCCCATGATATGTAACAATTTTCATTCTTTCTCTTTGTAAAAAGTCCTCTTTACTATATCTTTTACGTCTGAATCTTTATTCAAATAATATTGTCTAACTACCCAATTCATTTTACTCCATGTTTTTGACAATATTCTCTAACTTCTTCACTATCTACCGTCCTTCCTTCACAAATATATTCATGCTTTTCTTTAACAGGAGTATGTAATGCTTCTTCTAAATCCATACCATTATTCAATCTAAGGTTAAGTAAACTTTTGGAGTTATGCCAAAAGCTCTAGCTATTTCTGCTTTGACTTGAATACAATTTTCCTTTGTATTCTATTTCTTTGCTGGAAGATATCCTTTAGTTTTCAATCTGCTTCTTCTAAAAGTTTTTACCCTCCTTATTCTATCTCCTAGTGTAATAGGAGATACCCCAATATGCTATCACAAAATGTTTTATAATCAGGAAAAATGCTCCCTTTATATAGAAACGCCTTTCCTAGCTCGTACACTCATTTCTTACATTAGCTATATTCTTTCCCAAAATTTATCTTTTAGCTTTTTCAGAACTACCATCAAAAAGAGTGAATGGATTTTCATCACTATAACCATAAATTCTAAATTTACCATCAGTACACAAAACTATATCTTCTGAAATTTCATCAATCACAATGTAGGGAAATTCATTTGTTGTTGCCTTTTCTAAATCGGTTTCGACTAAATACCCATTATCTTTCACGCACTCCTCAAATAGCATTTCTAAATCTGTAGAGCAAATATATTTTCGCTCTGGATCGTTTTTAGAGTTAAAATAAAGTATTCCACCACCTTTCTTCCTACTTTTTACGACTTATGTTTGGTGTATTCGTCAGGATTGACGTTTTAATAACCATATTTCTATTTTTATCAAAAAGCACCATTTTCTTACTTTCTCCAAAAAGGAACGTCAAAGCCATATTCTAAAGCAAAACTATACGACCATGTATATTCTCCATAGCTTTTATTCCTAGCTTCTCGTTCTATATCCAATAAAATCTTATATCCTTCCATATTTCGTTTACTCACGCTTTTTCTATGAGTTTATCATAAACTGAATTATAATCTTTAATAACCTCTTTCAGTTCAACGTTTTTCAAATACTGCATTAGAGTTAAATCTTTTCCCAGACTGTCCTTTCATAGCCTTCGTTAACTCCTCTACTCTCTTTTCCTTCTAGTTTTCCATTCAAAAATCTGGTCTATCTCCCCATGTAAAAGCAATATTATTTGCATGGTCTAAGATGATTGCCGTTTTACCTTCCCTATACCTCATAGCCCTAAAGGCTTGCTGCATGAACATAGCAAGGCTCTCTGTCGGACGTGTCAAGATAACACAATCTGCATCAGACATATCAAATCCTTCTGAAATTAAATCAACGTTACAGATAACTTTGATTTTTCCTTTGCGAAAGGCTTCAAGTGTGTTCTTCCTATCTGCCTTACTCATTTTTCCGTCAATATGCTCTGCTTTAATGCCAGCTCTGATTAAACTCTTTAGCAAAAGTTTTTGACATATGCTATACTTGGGGCAAAAATAATATTGTTTGTTTATTCTCTCCTTTTTCTAACCACGTTTTCCATACATCAGCATAAATTTTCTTCTGATAACTAGAATCTCTCTTTATTGCTTTAAAAAAAGTTTCCCCTCTAACTTTAAGATATTTGCTACTAACAGAATATTGAACTCCATCTGATGTACTAGGTGCATAATACCTATAATCAGATAAAACATGATTATCAATTAATTCTCTCACCGACTTGCCAATAATGATATTCTGGTATGAGTTATCCAAACCTTTTTCCATCTAGCCTTTCTGGCGTTGCAGAAAACCCAATTTTAATAGCTTTTGGGTACTTATCAAACAATAATTGATAAGTGTCTGCTTCTGAGTGATGTGCTTCGTCAATCAAAAGATAATCTGGGCGTCATTGTCGTTATTACAGTCTTCAATAACACCTTTTGTTTTATTGTTGCTACCATTAGCTTTCATTAGTTCATCAAGTTGTTCCCTAACCTCTATAGTTGGGGCATAGACATATACTAGTTTCCCTTGTTCAGCAAGTAGCTTTTTCCAAGTAAACTAACATATAGCTTTTTCCCACTTCCTGACGGACTAACTACAAGATTATCCTCCTTGATATTTTGAAGAACACGTTCTACCAACATCATTTGGTCTTCTCTGAGTTTAATTTTTCATGAATTATTTTATCCTTTTTATTAGTGATAACATGAGTATCATAAAATAGAATCTGTCAACCCTGATGTAAGAAAACCCTTGGAAATCCAAAAGGTTTAATTGATTGTTTTTATTTTTGTTTTTGATACTATTTCAGATCAGCATCTCCGCAAAAACACGCTTATCAGGCAGTCGGATATTACCATGGACTTTAACATTTTTCAAAAACATCAGTATTATATAAAAACTCTAGCGTTTTCAAATACCTCTGCATTACCATAAATACTAGCGTCCCCTGAAATTCTAGCATTGTCATAAACTTTCGCATTATCCTTAACAGATGCAGAACCTAGAATTTTTAGCATTTCCAAAAATTTCAGCTTCCCTGAAATAAATGCGTAACCAGAAACTTTTTGCATTGCCATAAACTTTTGCCCACACCAACATATCCTCTGACAAAAACTTCAGCATTGTCATAGATTTTAGCATTATCTATAATTACAGCTTTGCCTCTTACAATAGCATTACCGTAAACTCTAGCATTTAGCCCAACAACAGCATCATCATAAATCCACGCATTTCCTTCGTGACTAAGATTATCTTCACTTTGAACATATCCACCAATATCTCCTGCTTTAACGTCCCCAAAATCAATCAACGCTTGGATACGATAAAGGTTTAAAAAGCCCTGCTACTGCAATACGATGCTTGTGCTTTTCATCTTTTAAAATGCGATATTTCTTCACTTGTTCCATATTTTTGTAAACAACCTTATTTTTATACAAAAACATTATACAATATACACTTTTATCAAAAAATAAAAAGAGGTTAAGCCCTCTTTTATTTCTTTTTCACTTCTTTCTTAGCTTCTTGTAACCCCTTGTTCATCTTTTTCAACTTCTTTCACCAATTCTATATTCCCTTCACGGTCAAAGAAATCAACTAAGAACCATTCACGCTCTCCAAAAATAGTTTTCAATGCCATCATCTTCAAGCACAAAGTTAGAAGTATTTTTGCGATCCATAAATGCCTGATAGATGATTTCATTTTTTAAGAGTTTATCAAGACCTTCTTGATTAGAAAAAGTTTTGATTCGACTTGCTTTATTCCAGTAAGAATATCTTAATTCTGTTTCAGCATAGGTAAGAGTCTTATAATTAGTTCTCCAACCATTTTTGAAACAGCAATAGAGTTCTGGTTCGTGCCAGCTTCGGAGATAGATAGCATAGTCAACAGTATCACGTTCTCTCGCGATCTTCATTGTCCATAAGAGTCGGCTTCGTGATAGCAGCATAGACCTTCGGCTTACGAATAACGTTGTCTAAATCATTGATAAGAAGCAACTTTTTATAATAAGTTTTATCTTCTTCGCTTAATCCAGCAACCCATTTAGAGTAACGTTTAGCTTGATAAGGAGTAATCACGCGCACATCGTGAAGAATCTTGAATGATGTTAAAAGATTCAAATCGTAGTCTTGTGCAACGATATGGAGACGGTCAACCTTCTCCTGTTCTTCCAATGCCTTTTTAATTCCAAAGAATAGGAAGCATGTGAGAGAAAATCAACATAACGTCCAGAATTTGAAAATTTTACCAATACGCTTCGTGTATGAATATAGTAACTCAATAAGGCTACTAGTAAGGAATTTGAGATTGATAAATTCATCTTCTTCAATGTAAAGGCTCGGTTTTATCTTAGATTCATAAGCACGCCAGCCCCACTTTACACCACTAACATAAAAGCGATAAGTAAAATCCGAAAGATAATCAATCCCTTTAATTTTATTTAGTCCTTCGCTAACAGAGGTGCCGTGTCTGTTAAGGCATTGTCCCCACGCCCATCGTTCTGTATAACCGCCACCGTAATGTCCATTATAGGTAGCTCTATCGGTGAAGGAATTTAAAACGTCAAATTGGATCATCAGCTTTAGAGTATCGGTTCAAGATAGGAATAATATTCCCTAATTCAACATAAGTTGAATCTGCGATTTGAGAGTCAGCATTTGACCAGATGATGCCTGGGTCTGCAAACATATTTGTTGGAACATGGTCCAGTTGCAAGATTTCATTACGCTCAATCAAGCCCATAATAAGATTAAAACAAATAGTAACGAGACTGAAGGAGGGATACTGACGTTTCTTCATCAGAAGATTTAGATGTGAACGAATCAGTAGACAAAGAAATATCATTGCTCGTCAGCCATGTGAACCAAGTGTTTTCTCCGTTGCGAATCAAGACACCTACTTCATTTGGCATTACATTTCGAATAAACTTCATGACGGTGTTTTCTAGTTCATAATGCCCAGCGAGTTTCGCATTTTTAGGAAAGCAATACCCTTACTTGTAGGGCAGATATGTTCTAGAAGAGCTGGAGAATTCTTGATTGCGACTTCTAAACTTCCTGAGTCCACGTCATACAAATCTGTCAAACGAGGTAAATCTTCGTCCAGATAGATGAGCTTTTGATGGATAATGATAGGTTGATGAACAGGAGCGTTAGCACCTTTGTGAATGTTCATAAAATCAACTGTCAAACCATTACGATACTCAAAAAGCTGTTAAGTCTGAACGCATAATCAAAAGCTCATGCTCATAAAGCTGGATTTTTGCTTTGAAGTTCAGCCATCATTTTAGCCTGCATTTCATACATAGCTGTAATTTTAGCTTCCATTTCAGCCTTTAAGGTTGTTGATGGTCGCTAGTTGCCCTGCAAAAGCTTCATCTTCAAAAATTAGAAACTTTTTCAATCAGTTCTTTAGCATTTTTCAAGATCGCTTGCCAAAAGTAAGTTGATTATCAGTTTTTACCATTAACTCATTGGCAACTGCTACGCTATCTGTCTTTTCAACAAGTTCCAGCACTTCTTCAGGAACAATATAGCTTTTGAGTAAATTTCAACAACCACAAATCCTTCATGGATAGCCATTACTTTTAAATTTATGTTCTGGATTCACCTTGAAGAAATCAATCAACCCTTGGGTTAAGAAACATTCTCAAAATGTTTGCTTAGATATTTTCTATAATATCTGCGCGCGTGATAATTTCTCCGCCATACTAAAATCATGCTTATTTTCTTTGAAAAATGTTTCACACGCTCCTTCATATCTTCTGTAAGAAGGTCTAATTTCAATGTGGCGTAACCTATAGGTTCAGAAAGACGGTCCTGCTCATGTTGTTCTTCTTTAGTTTTCGATACTGGCTAAAAATTTCTGACGCTTCATCAGAATAACTAATACTTGGATCAAATCTTACCATTTTTATTTCCCCATATCTTTTTATGAATTTTTAATAGCCTCTTCCTGCTTTTTGTTTTATTATCAGGAAGCGGAATTTGTTGTAAATACTATTTTTCTGTTCATTATTGAATTCAGAAAAATGCTCAATTAGAAATTCTTCAACTTTCTTTTGTCATTTCACCCACAACTAGCAAATTTGAAATCGGTATCCCAGAAACACATGCAACCTTCAGGTTCGTTGTTGTAAGGTTTACCTCTTTCAATACTATCAGACATCAAACTTCTATACCGAGACATTTCTAATAAATCACGTAAAGTTTCGCTGTGTTCTTTATGATTGCAAGGGATAAAATTCTTCCATCTGGCATTAGCCAACCTGTGTATCCTATTTTTGTTACCTATTTTCTTTTTATTTTACAATACAATTGTATCATAAAAAGATGATGAAAGTCAATTGTTTTTGGAAAAGTTCTAAAAACATTGGCTTAATAATAGTTCGTATTGACATTTATAATTAGATGTGTTATAATAAAGCTATAAAAATAAAGTGATTGATTATATGAAGATTGTTGTTTATAATACCCAGAATGGCTTTTCTGAAGTAATAGCCAAAAATTGAAAACTTATGAAGATTTCAAGAAATTCTTGAAGATTTAGTATTAGGAAAATGTAATCTCGTTTTTATCAAGCTTTTGCAGTTGATGAAAGGAAAAATAGATCAAGAAATTAATTCCATGACCTTATCTCGTGTTTTAGATAGGGAAGAAAAGCTCAATTTCTATGTCAGATTGAAAAAGTTTGGAACTGATGGAGGAATTATCCAGCTAAACCGAGATTACAAAAATAAAAAGCTTCTATGGCGTGATTACTACCATATCACTAATAAATAAAAAGAACCGTTACAATTGCTAGCAGTTCTTTTTGTGTTGTAGTTATTTTGCGTTCTTCCAAAGCTTCTAGGATAACAGAGATGTACGATTCAATTTCTCCAGCCCACCCTTCTTTTTAGAATTTCAGTAATAATCGCTTTGGAATCGAAAGCTGTTTTCTTCGCCATTTAAGACACCCTGCTCTACTCTTCATCATTCATTTGAATAAAATAAGTAAATCCAGAATCATAACCTCTGCTTAGCACAATGTTAAGCTTACACAGACCTTATCGCCTTTTAACAACTTCGAAACCACACTTTTCAAATCCAGCAGCAGAACAACAAATTTTCGCTCCGTTTGAGATCTTATTTTTCATATCTAGCTAAGAATTTATTTTCTTCCAAAAGCTTCATAAGATTAGTTTCTAACTGTTTCCGCTTGTTTTTGGCATTATTTATCTTCGTAATCGTTCTTTCCAACCACAGTCGTCTATCAATAATACCCTGCAATTTCTTTGCAGATCCTCAAGAGTGAGCGCTTTGTAAAGCGGTTGATTTTTCTAATCAAATTGTTGATCAAACTCTTTTTACAAGACGTTTGTATAGTTTGTCTTTTAGCAACCTTTTCGTTCATCAGCACAACTTCTTCTAGTTTTTGAAAGTCTTTACCATTTCTAGTAAACAACCAGCGGCCTTCTTCAACATCGTATAAGTGAGTTATAATATTGATGTTCATCGAAAACTGTGTTTTGAATAGTAATAGGTTTGATGCATTCCCAATCCTCACTTTCTTGTCTCGTCCGTAGAATACCGAAACACCATCTTGACGCTCGCACAACATTGAAGCTATGCACCGTACCCTCTGCTGGGTCAAGCTTTTCTTTTACAATAGAAACGCCCCCAAAGAGCAACTAAAGCCTTTGCTTTCTCTTCAGAATTATAATGTTCAGCAACATTCGTCCTAGATATTCTAGGTAGCCATCAGAATGATTATAAATGTAGCTGATAGACCCATTTTCTCTAATTCCAATAAAAGCGTTTGTTGACATCTCATGTTCCTCTTTTTCTTATTTATGATACGAGTATATCATAAATACTAGAGAATGTCAATGCTTTTCCGCAGACCTGGTTTATACCAAGTTCTTTATCGTGAAATTAACTTTATATTAATTGTTCTTAGATAAATCCACGTGCAGCTAATTCTTCTTTAGTATACGACTTCAAAAGCCGATTTGCCTCTTCGTATTCGCGACGGAATGTTAATTATGGATCAATCATTTTCTTGATATTTGAAAGCAAAAGCTCACTACTATTATCTTTGATGAAAGCTACTACTTTTTGAATTGCTCATCTAACGAATAGACAGAACCATCTGCGTGATAAAACTGCAACTTGGAGACGCAAACATCAACGATAGTGCTACTTAATTTTTCTAAAATAGTATAACTGGTGTGAAGTTTACTCATTTTTCTAAATTGATAAGTTCTTCACCTTCAGTGTGAATATGCAACTTTCTTTATTTTCTGGTTCTTTAACTTTTAACTCAAATTCCTCCCAAATATTCAAAATCAAATCAAGCACTTCTTGATTAACGACAGTTACTTTCACCTTTTGTTTCTGGCTTCATTTTTATTTAGCTCCTTATTTACTTAATGATAATATTGTATCATAAATAAAGTTATTTGTCAATGTAAGTTCCAAAATGGTGTACGTTTTCGTAGTGTTTTTGTATTTTGGTGTACATATTCGTAAACTTTTAGTTTTTATTTTTTATGCAGGTGAACGGATACGTTCGCCCTCTTTTATTATTTTAGATTAATCAATCTAATCATCTTCGTCAGAATCAATCAAATCTTCAACTTCTTCTGCTGACATCAATTCTTTTGTTTTTGCAGAAGCAGACAAACGCCATGAAGGCCTTACCAGTAAAAATCTTCGAAGAATTCACTACATATGGATCTTCAAATTCATTTGGATCAAAAGCATTGATTCCTTTTTAGAAAAAAGCGTTCATTAAGGAGCCATAAATGATCACCATGATCTCCTCTGTTAGTTCTTCAACCTCTTTATCGGTAAACTTTTAGTTCTTTGAAAAGCTCACCATGAGGACCGCCTAAGAAACGAACCAGTGTCTTGAGGACAAGTTCGAAAATTTCAACTGAACCTAATCCTGAATTTTGGAAAGAAGCCCTTATCTTTACGTCTCCACTACCTTCGTCCTCGGTAATGAGAACTTGTTGAATACCTAAAATGGAGCCTTTCTCTTTAAGAAAAATTTTGACTGAACAAAACAGCTTCCCTTGCTGCTTCTTCACGGTGCTTAGCTAATTCTCCGCCTGCTTTTCATTGGGAGTCCTCCTTATTTATTACTTAAATCTACTGTAGGAACTTTTTGTTTTGTGCATCTTTTGTTGCATTCACTAGTTCTTTTTCTTTGAAACCAAAGCTGTTTGCAATAATGTTCTTAGGGAAAAGAACGAATAGACTTGTTATATTTAGTAACAGCAGCATTATAATCTGTTCTAGCCACATAAATCCTGTTTTCTGTTCCTTCGAGTTCAACAATCAAAGATTGAACCTGTTCATTAGAGCGCAATGTAGGGTAGTTTTCAGTTAACACCAATAAACGAGAAACAGCTGAATCAAGTTCGCCCTGAGCTGCAGTCTTTTCTTTTGCGGATACATTTGAACCAATTTTGGCGCGTGCATCTGCAATAGATTTGAACACTTCTTCCTCATGTGTCATGTATCCCTTAACGGAATTCACGACATTAGGAATTAAGTCATACCTACGTTGTAAAGTTGCTTCAATTTTAGCTTGCGCTTGCTCTACTTCCGTTTGAGATGAAACTAAGCTGTTGTAACTCCCCATAACACTAAGTGCAATAATAAGTACAAAAGCTACAATTCCACCAATCACATACTGTTTAGTTTTCATTTTCAATAATCCTTTCACATTACCAACCGCCAGAAGATCCGCCACCGTCGAAGCCTCCTCCGTCCCATGATGAACCACTATCGAGATCCGCCACCACTACTCCAAGAAGAGCCACTGTCAAAACTGCTTCCGCTGTCCCAAGAAGAACCTCCAAAGAAGACACCGCCCCTGAATCTGAATCATCATCAGAATCATCATGAGATTTTTCTTCGATTTCTTTTGACTTGTCTGGCTATCTTTTGATGTATTTGTCATCATCTTCATTGTCATTATCGTCATTGCTGTAATAATAATTAGAAGAGCTGCGACTACTTGATGAATCGTAATATCCATAAGAGGAATACCTTGTAAGTCGCAGTATAAATCGAATCAATTTAACAGGAATGATAACCACGAATAATACGAAAGAAATTGAAACAAAAACAACATCAACAAGTTTACGCAATGCTTTTAGTAGTCTTATCAGAATCTTCTTCATCAGAAGAAAATCCAGCAAGCTCACTTATCCAACCTTTTTGATCATCACCTTTTCCATTTTCTTTTCCTGATTCTCCAGAGAATGCTGTAGCAAATTTAGCATCTAATCCATCTAAATATGCGTTCATTCCTCCTGAATAATCCGACTGCCTGAAGTAAGGCTTGATCAAGTCATTTAGCTTACTTGTGTCACTATCTGTAAGTACAGTAGCGAGTTCATTAGAAGTTTCTGTACGAATCTTTTTATCTTTTACGGCAACCAGGACTAAAAGACCCATGTTAGTTTCTTTGTAACCAACTTTCCAGCTTCTAATGGTCTTGTTTGCGACTTCTTCCAAATTGCCATCTAAACTATCAATAATAGCCACTGCAATTTGAGGTTTCTTTTTCCATCTTTCTGTATTTTTCGTTTAACTCTTCTACCTTTTTAACAACATCTTGTGAAAGATAGCCGTGAGGGTCGTAAACGCCACTTGCAGGAGCTTTGTCAGAAATACTCTCTGCAGAAACCCCTTTCGTGAAAGTCAACCCAAATACGATTAAGAACGCTACAAAAATGCGCTTAAAGCCTTAGCAAGAGGCCTAGTTGATTTATTTTTCCGCCTCATTTTTCTCCTTTTTATTTTTCTATTTTTATTTCTTTATCTTTTTTTACATTTTTCCACCTTTTTATTATTTCTTTCTATTTTTATTATACAAGAAAATAATATCATATAAGAATTGCATAGTCAAACTAAAAGTAGCAAAAAGGAGTTTCTAGCTCTTTTTCTTTTGTAATAAACTGCTTACTGCACCTGCACTAAATCCTTTTCGAACTACAAAAATTTTTTATGATTATAACTCACTTCATAGAAAGCTTTTTGTTTCTTTTTATGATCGCTAATTCTTGATTTTTCTTGAAGTAGTAGGAATAATCACTTTTCTTATTTAATAGCTTAATCTTATTGCCTTCTTTAGATAAAGTATAAAAAAATCATCAAAGCTTTGCCATTTGTGACATTCCTTTCCGCCTGTGATAAACACCGAACGTCCCAACTGTTAATGAAATGGCACAAAGGAAAGATAGTAATAGGCTAATGCTTGTACTCACATAGTTCTTTTTGAGAAACTTGGATTTTAATTGTACAGCTCGCCCTAATGATGACAATAAATAATACAGCTGCTACCAATGTAAACAGAAAGCTAGCTAATAGAGGATGAGACTGTAGCATCACCTAGATAACGTAAAATGTGATTTGAATGTTTCATAACTCACCTTTTTCTTCCTACTCAAAGAATTTTGCATATTTTTCGTAAGAACTATCAATCGAATAAAATCCGTATTTTTTTCTTGTAGTTGCAATAACATTTGTATGCGCTTGCTTCTTATATTTTGCGTAAAGCCAATCTTCTTGCAAAGGTCGCAAATCGTATCAAAGTAATCAATGCAACGAGTTAGCATGAATGCTTTAAAATCGACATTGATGATGGTTGATTCACTATCGATTACGTCATCTAACAACCTTCCAGAAATACGGCCTAAACCTTTGAAGGCAACTCTTCGAGGCATTGTGTCAGCAATAAACGCAAATTTTGCAATCTGCTCTGCCACGTTTTGGTAATCTGATTCACGTCCACAAACTTCATAAAAAGGTAAGAAATCCCTCGTCGTGAAAAACAGGGTTAAAGTACAAAAAGTCAATCAGCAATTTACGTGAGTCATTTTGCACTCTAGTTAGTGGCTTTTTTCAAGTTTTGGCTTATTAATTAGCAACTTCTGATTGGTACGGTTGATGAAAAATTAGCATAAAAACTACCGATATGATATACACAAATAGTGCAAAAACAAATGAACCATACCAGATAGTTACTACAACTAATGAAAATAGTAATCAGCTGGAACAGTCCACCGCCAATAAAAGTCACATCATTTTTGAATAATAGCCCAATGCGATAACGGTTATAGATATAATGTCGGCTAACAGTAGATTCTTTTTAATAAATAAGCTGAAAGAACTACAAACATAACCAACAAAAGTACCCATGAAAGGTCAGGAATGTGAGCTTCTAAATATTGGTTTAGGATCGCAATTAGATTTTTGGATCCAACTCCAAACGTTTCCAAAGAACAAAGAAATATTTGCCAATAAAGAGGCAACTTTATTCCAAAAGGCAGTGATGCTACTACACCTGCGGAAAACAGTATGAATGAAGAAACTAGCTAAGTTCTTCTTTGAATTTTTGATTTCTTCAAAGTAACGGAGGACGTTGATATTCCTCAGTAGTAATTAATTCTTTCTTTTTGTCGGGCTTCATCTTTCATCTCCTGATATCTTATTTTTGTTTGGAATTTAACCATTGTCCTATTTCGTTACATTCTTGATAGGTATTCATGGTCGGCTCTAGCAAACATTGACGAATAATTTTATAAACCTTCAAATCAGCATCTTCTTCATGTTCAACAACCATTCGCATAAAAATAGCCATCTGTTAGAATAACAAATTCATCACCGTCATGAATGATGCGACTTGTTGTAGATGGATGACTAATGCCTTGTTCAAATTCTTCAAAAGCCAACTAATAGTTGGACTTACATCTAATCTACAATATTCATCAATCATCAAACGAGTTGCAATTGATAGAATGTTACCGTTATCATGGTCTTGCTCAGCAAACCACTTGAAAAAGCGGTCCCTGGTCAAAGAAAACATACTCAATGTAATCTTTGATATCTTCTTTTAATGCTAACGTAAACGGGACGGTAACATTGATTTGGTGATCTTTTAATGACTGTTTTGATGATTTCTTCTTGTTTTCTAATAATGGTAAGCTCCTGAGATGCGGGTTTTGTAAATTCCGTGCATATCGTGAAGATAAGGTGAGTTTAATTGATGGTTCAAATTTGAGTGATAAATTCGGGGAATTCTGGTGGATCGACAGCAACAGATAAAGTTGATTTGAAAGCTAACATAGCAATAATACTCCTGATATTTTTATTTATAATAGAAGTATATCATAATAAGTTCCGTTTGTCAACGTTTTTTATTTTTCATAAACACAGGACTGTATAGTCCCATTTTTCCGCTATATTCTAATAGTAACTGATAGTCAGCTTATAATCAGGATGGAGTTTTCCCATCACCGTTGGCGCTGTTGGCATTTTTGGTAAGAGTGCTGCGTCCACCGCCACTTTTTCATCAACTACTGCACCTTGCATCGGTTAACAATTTACAAAATCGTAGGAGGCAGAATAAGTAACTGTTAGCGACTAAACTACTAGTTAGCCCTAAACAAACTTTCTTTAGCTTTAATTTCTTTCGTCTGCTTATCATAAGTCAGAATATTGGGAGAAAAATCGAAGATTTTTTTGAATAACAAATGTCTTCATCAAACTCATCCTTTGTCACTTTCATTTCATGCTTAGCAACTACGTCATCCCAAACAGCCTCATCGATAGCTCTTATTAATTCCGATAAATTAGATGGAAGTTCAAAATCCTCAAAAATGGTTCATCATCTTCAAACTCTGCACCCAACTGAACGCAGGTATCAGATGAAACGTTTTGAAAATAATCGCCATTTCCAAATAATTGGTAACATTCTTCCTCGCCAGAATTAGCATTTGTTAATGTAATCGAATATCTATCAGACATAATCTTTTCCTTATAATTATAACTTTTTCCAGCTTACGCGACTTCATTACATCTGTTTTTCTTACAGGAAACAAATGATTATTATATTTCCGCTCTGCTTTTTTCATCAAAGCATCTTCTAAAGACATTCCCGCTTCGATACGCTCACGCAATTCAGTATACGTTCCTACAGGGTATACTTTAGCCATTGTAGCAGAATTCCTATAAGTTTTTACCTTTATGGTCAATTGGCTCGATGGGGTCGTTTTCTGCTGGTAGCATAATGCTATCTGCTAAGCTCCAACCTCTCTTATATCGATTATCAAAAACTGTTTTTCTGATTATGCACTCGTAACATTTCCTTGATCGAAGAAAATTATTCCCAAGATGATCCAAGCATTCCTTTGTTATTCTCTCGCTTTCCTCCAATAGGAGTTTCAAGAGTTTCTTGCAATGTCCAACCTAATTTACCCATGCGCTGGTAATATGCAGACACTGTAATATTGTAATGCTCAAGCATATCCTGAAAGCTAGAAATCTATTCCCTTTATGGTCGTAGCGTAAACTGATTCTTTTATCAGAATCAGCGTATTTTGAAATAATTTCCTCTGCGGTAAGCCTAAACTCACATATTTATTGAACTTATCAGTTGAAATGTTGTAATAATCGCATAATTCTTTTTGAATTAAATTTTTGCCATTGATATAAAACTCCTCTCAGCTTAATTCTTAACGGAGTGGTCAGCTTCTTCCATTGACATTCACGAGAAATCCTTTTGGCATAAAGACCAGGGGCAATTCCGTAATAAACAGCCATTTCAGCCTGAGATTTAAATGTTTTTTCCTGTATGGTCAGTTACTTGATAATGGGTACTAAGCTACACTAACTACGCTTTTTCGAAGGTTTTTAAAGGTGTACTGCTTTGCAACCTGTTTCTTTTTAAAGAAACGGGCTAATGAGCTACAATTTTCATTGGACTGATCTTATGGATGGTGGAACTTCCATCGTTTTTCATTAATGACCTCAAAAACGTTCCACTCTAATTCTTTAACTTTTTACCGTCTTTTAAACGAGTTTTTCAAAATCTACAACCTTTAATCCAATTTCTTCATAAATTTGTTTTAACTCTTTCAGGTAAAAATTGCTTTGTTTTTAATACTTCCAAAAGAAAAATAAACATAATTCCCACCACTCTGCCTGAAGTATAGCATATATTTCCAAGTTTTTCTGCATTTAACAAGGTAGTATCTTCATTGATATAAATAGTTTTTGTATACGAATCATAAACAGCATACACCTTCTCCTTTGACTTTGAATAATTTATTTTTATTGATAATAGTATACCATAAAAACACGCCTCTGTCAATCAAAAATTGCATAGATATACAAAATAAAGTACACTCCTCAAAGAATGTACTTTATGCTTCTATTTCAGTTGTATCAATTGTTTAACCCTTATTAAGTCAATTGTACATAAATTTTAGTTTTCCAACTTTTCTATGCAGCAATAAGTTGCTCAGTGGGAATTAGGTCGGATTTAGAATATAGCGGTCCGCTTCTCCTCAAACCTCCAGAGAAAAGGTATTCATTCTTTTTCTTCTTCCGATACAATTTTATCGAACGGACTCCACCAAATTTTGCTCAAAAATGGCTTAGTTTGATGAATCGGTTTTTATAATTAAGCAATTCCTCAGCTATAAAGCTCTTCATCTGTTGTTACATCTGACAAAGCTTCTAGACAAATCTTGAAATATTCTAAATTCCAATCATGTAAACGTTCATGGAGTCTAGAATAATCTTGACTTAGATAAACTTCCAAAAATGCTCCGATAGCCTGAGAACGAGACACACCAGCTTCATAATGAACCCAAAAATATTGATATTTGGATATTTTTCTTGTATTTTATCAATAAACTCAATCAAAGAGTGAGCCAATTCTTTAGAAAAAGCGTCATTATCAAGTTCATACTGTTCATAAACCGTCTTTGTTGGATCAATCAAACTGGAGCAATATCTATAAAGGGAGATGTAAAACGCCCACTAGGGTTTTTCCGCTGGATGAAATCGGATAGGTATTTTTCTCTAAATCTTTTCATCTGTAATAGATACTACAACATATTCAGAATCTTGAGAACCATTCTCTTTAAAAAGTCTTCCATTCCAAACACAAGTTAAAGCATCTACGGCAGACATTACTTTTTATCGCATTCATTTGTTTTTCCTTTTGTTTTTGCAATGATATTCTACCACAAAACATATAAAAAGTCAATGTAAATACAACACGCTGATTGACGTGTTTTATATCTATTGATGACTCCTTATCATCTAGAATTCAATAAACGAGTGAACTACCCTCCTACATTTCATTAAGAGGGAGGAGCTTCTTGGGTAGCGTGCAGACTTAGAATTTAGATGACTAAACCCCAGAGGTTACACGAATAAACCAAGCTATCCCCGTAGTTCCTACGGTTCTGATTTCATTAGGGCTAGACGTAATCCTTCTTTGAGGATATTGAGACTAGCATTGATATCACGGTCATGATGCATACCGCAATTCTCACAAGTCCACTCTCGAATAGAGGGGCTTTTTGCCTGAGCTAAATCCACAAGTAGAGCAGAGTTGGGAAGATGGGAAACCAGCGACTGATAGTCACGATCTTTTACCATACCAATCGCTTGTAGCAATTGGACGGACAAACTCATACCAGGAAACATCGCCAATAGCTCTGGCCAAGTGGTGATTTTTCATGAGGTTTTGACTTGCTAAATCTTCTAAAACAGATCACATCGTGGTTCTTGATGAGTTCCATACTGAGTTTATTTAGAAAGTCTCTCCTTTGGTTAGAGATCCTTTTCATGAATCTGTGCCACTTTCAACTTTTGTTTCTGGTAATTACGACAATCAGAAAGTTTCTTCCCTACTTCTTGGCTAGAAGCGCTCTTCTTGAAAGAATCTTTTTGTTCTCTCAACTTCTTAGAGAGAAGTAAGAAATCTAAGATTTTCCACCTTTTTCTCCACTTGAGAAAATAGCAAAGTTCTCTAAACCTAAATCAATTCCAATGTTAGAATTAGTCTTGGGTAAAGGAATAATCTCTTCCTCATAGAGGATAGAAATGAAATACTTCCCTGTTGCCGTTTTAGAAATGGTAGCGCTCTTAATCAAACCTTTTGGATGACGATGAACTTTTACTTTTACCCAGCAATTTTAGGAGCCTAACCTTTCTGTCTAGTAGAGCAATAGTCCCATTCTGATTATTCGTCTTGTAAGATTGGGACCTTCTTAGACTTAAATTTTGGAAAAACCAAAACCTGATTGGTAGAAGATTTATAAGCCTTGTTCAGATTCAATTGAACATTACACAAAAGCTGAGCTGTCTACTTCTTTCAGCCAAGGAAAGTCCTCTTTGTATTGAGCAGGAGTGCTCTTCAAAGTCTCACCAGTCTTCTCATAGTGAGCTTTTTCTGTCCGCAAGCATCTGATTCCAGATAAAGCGAGAACAACCGAAGGTTTTCTCAAACAAAATTCTCTGCTCGAAATTTGGATAAAGGCGAAAGTTATAAGCCTTCTGTTTTTCATTCTTTTATCCTTGTTCCTCAATATACTGCTTAATTACGTCAATGGGCACCACCACGCTTGATAGAAAGGCAGAAAGAACGAGACCAGAACATCTCTTTCAGAGTTGTTCTTTCATAGAGGATACTCTTTTTAACACTCGACTACTTGCGGATTTGATAGGCGTTGATAAACTTACTTAGTTCTGTCTTTGGTTGAGCCTTGAGATAGACATATGAATATGATCTTGATCATGATTCCACTCTAGTACCTCAATTTTATAATTAGGAGAAATTGCTTCAAAGAGTTCTCTCGCCCGATTAGAAACCTCATCATCAAAAACCTTCTTTCGATACTGTGACGAGAATCAAATGGTAGTAAAGAGAAAAGACTGAATGGCATTTGTACTAATTCCATTGATAAATCTATCCTTTCGATTGTGTAACTGAATTAAGTATACCACAAAAAGAAAAAGAATTTCAATGGTAAAACCCTTTCTCTTTTATATTTCCTTACTCCTGTCATTGTATCCCAACCACCTAAGAGGTGGGATTTGCAGTGAAATATATATAAAACAGAAGGATTTCCCTTCTGTTTTTAGTATTCTTCGTCGCGCCCTTCGTACATGCTATCGAACGCTTTTTGTTTGTTTGATAGTCTTCTACCATTTCATCTACACGTGATTTTCTACGAGGTTGTGGTTCTTGAGGAAGAACGTAAGTTGACACTATCGAATCCAGCCGCTCAGTGCCAAAGCTCAAGTGCACCCCATATTGCAAGGGCAATAATCAAGATCAGCAGTGTAAATAGGAACGAGGAGGATTTGAGGAAGAGCCATGCTACAACTCCAAAAACCCTAAAAAGATTAACGTCATTTATTTTCTGCTTCCTAGTAAGAAGATAAAACCGATTAGCGCTAATCCAATCATAGTCAAAACATTAGTAGAAGCCTCTGTTCCTGTATTAGGAAGTGCGGCTTCTCCCAGAAGAAACCTTTGTTGTCCCCATTGTTGTTGTAGAATCAGGTTTTAGGCTCATGGCTTAGGCTCTGGCTTAGGTTCAGGCTTAGGCTCTGGCTTAGGTTCCAGGCTTAGGCTCTGGTTTAGGTTCAGAGCTTAGGCTCTGGTTTGGGTTCTGGCTTTAGGCTCTGGCTAGGCTCAGAGCTTAGGCTCTGGTTTAGGTTCTGGTTTAGGTTCAGCTTAGGTTCTGGTTTAGGTTCTGGTTTTAGGGTTCTGGTTTAGGTTCAGGCTTAGGCTCTGGCTTAGGCTCTGGTTTAGGTTCTGGTTTAGGTTCAGGCTTAGGCTCTGGCTTAGGCTCTGGTTTAGAGTTCTGCTTTAGGTTCTGGTTTAGGTTCAGGCTTAGGGCTCTGGCTTAGGCTCTGGTTTAGGTTCTGGTTTAGGTTCTGGTTTAGGTTCAGGCTTAGGCTCTGGCTTAGGCTCTGGTTTAGGTTCTGGTTTAGGTTCAGGCTCTGGAGTTGGAATCTCTTCTTCTGATTCTCCTGAAGCTTGTCGCTTTACCACCAGCCAACGCAATGTGGGCACGATAATTATCAGCTAACTTAGTACCAGAATTGACCGTCAACCAAACAGCATTCACGGGATCCGTTGATTCTTTTACTGGTGTTGTCAATTTAGTTCGATAATTGACATAGATGATTTTTTGAAGGGTTTTTAATTTTAAGTCAAACCCGCCATTCAACACATGGAACGAATCTAAATATTCTTGAGCAGATTTATCCCTGTCCAAGTTTTTACATCGTCTACTGTACGAATGTCAAGACTTCCTTCTACGTAAGTTTGATTTGATGTCCAACGGTCTTTCAAAATAATATTTTCGAGTTTTTCTTTGGCTAGGTTAAAGCGCATTGTCCATTGAAGTGTTTTGCGCATCTTCTTCAACAGAACCCCATTTAGAAAAATTCTCAGTCCCTGGATCAAGTTCAGGTTCTGGATCAACGTGCACTTCTTTAATAGTTCCATCAAAATTAGGATGAGTAACTCTCCTGATGCCACAGCTTCAGTCCACTTAGCATCAAACGTCATCGCCATTTCTTTATTTAATGGATTTTTGAGAAGTAATCATTGAGAGACAGTGGTTACAGTACCTTCTTTAACGCTTGCATTTGCATGGCCGATTGTTTCATTTGTGGGATTTTTACATCAAAGTCAAAATCCGTGCGGAACGAAAACCTCTTTAGGCATGGTAAAGACAACTTTATCCCCTTCGTTGATGGGAATAGAATCACGAATTTTTAATATTTTTGTATTCAACCTTGAAGTTGACGTATTTACCAGTACCATTTCCTGTTTCACCTTTCTCAAAGTGCATATCAACGTCTGGGTTTTAACCGTGATAGTTGCGCCCTCTTTAGTGATTTCGGTAGGTGCTTTATCAATGTTGGTGTTTCTTCAGCTACTACGCATCTGATGAGTATTGGCGTTATTTTCTACATTTGCTTCACTCGTGGCAACCGCTTCCGTTGTTGGAGCCGATGGTATAATAGTTTCATCCGCATACACACTAGGGTGCCATAATCATAAGTAACGTCGCTGTTAAGATAACTCCGCAAAGACCATGACCTTTGACTTCACAAAACCTAATTCTAACATGTTTTTATTCATTCTTTATAGTCCTTTCAAAAACAATTCAATTTAAAATACAACAAAATATAAAAATATCTCTTATGTTTTTCATTTTTCAGCTCCTTATTTATTATATAGATGTATTATACACTTTTTGTGTTCATTTGTCAACGGTTTATATATAGCACCTTAAATACAATAAAATAAAAATATAAAAAGAAATCTAAAAATATCGATTTCCTGTTTTTCTTGCTATTTCTTTTGTTTCTGCCCTTTCTCTTCCCTTTGGGAGCAACAGGTTTTGTCAATCGCATCTTTCAAAGACATTCCTTTTTATAACGATTGATAAAGGTGTGTAATCAATATTATAAAGCTTTTACACATTTCTTTATTTGAATTGTATTGATTACCTAAATGATCCGTAACGCCTTTTTACTCCAATAGGAATGAGTTAGAGATTCTTCCAAACTCCAAACCATGTTCTCTTCTATAAAGCCAAGCAGATTAGGTAATTCCACTAATGTTTTAACATTTTATGCGAAGCGCTGAGAATTCATTCCCTAAGTGGTCTTTGCACGGGACTCCTTTGTTAGTGTGATCTCTAAAGGAGTTTCAGTGTCTTTAAAGCGTCCATCCAGCACGTTGTCTTTGATAAAGACGGACGTATTTAACCCTATAATGTGTAACCATAGCTTTTTAGACCTTTGTAGGGTTTGTTTAAATGGTCTCTCCAAATCCTTGATGAATTCGCTAAATTCTCATTGCGGGTCAATACATCTTTTAAAGGAAAACCTGCTCTAAGAAGATTAACAGCTGTTTTCTAGATACTCCGTAATGCTTAAACATTTTGCAGTTTCACTAGAGAAAGAATTTCCCAGGTGATCTTGCACTTCATTACTTTTGCGTTCTAATAGATTCTGTCAAGGCTCTTTCTGAGCTCCAACCACGTTCCAATCTTTTTGCAAGAGTTAACGTCTGGGACTCCCTATAACAGGGCCATCTCAAAGTTAGACTGGAAACTGTTCCTTTATGTCTAAGACTGTTTTAGGATAAAAATTTCCAACTTCTTCTTGTTGCTTTTGCTTCTTTTATCTTTTTTATTTTTAGAATTAGAAATTGGAACACTTAATATTGTCGGAAAAAGATGTTGACGCTAACGCATTTCGTCGCAGATAAATCTAGCTTTTCTTTTTCTTCAAAAGTGTAGTATTCATGAAATCTCTTTTAGATTCTTAGCTAACCTCAATTGACCGATACTTTTACAACAACGTTATATATATAAAGTTTCTAAGTTCTTCCATGTACGAAACTCTTCGCGAATATCTTCTTTTCAAAAATAAGATAGTCAACTTCCTCAGAGGAGAAGAAACGTAAGGTAATTCTTTCAATATTCTTTTCAACGGGTAATAGGTTTTTCCAATATAAATCACATCTGCTCTTGAATCAAATGCAGGCATTTTTCCTCCTCCTTCTCTCTTTTTGATTTGAATTTTTGAATTCTATCTAAGGAAATAATTCCGTCTTCATCACGCGCCTTAGTAATATCGTAATAACGAACACCAAGAGCTTCAGTCTGCATCCGAAACGTTCTTATACCAATTTCCTTCGCTATCTTTTTAGAGGACGTAAAAACCTTGATAAGTAAAAACTCGATAGGAAATTTTCAATTCTTCCCACGATGATAACTTATACCTCAAGAGTTACTTACTTTGATTGATTTTTGTTAATAAAGCTGGTGTATCCTCAGCTGTAAAGTATTCATAAATTTGAGGATATTTTAATTTCATTTCCATACTAAGATTCTTTCTAATACTAGTAATTATTGTTCACAGATAAATTATATAATAATAAAAAGGAAAGTGTCAATTTGTCTAAGTTTTTGATTTCAGGGTTTTTCAAATATTAACCAAAAATAAAAATGATTAAAAGTTGGAAATAAGGATGAAAAAATGGTAAATCTGAAGAGTTTACTCCTAATGTAAGGTAAAAAGATGAAGCTACTGATTGCTAAAGGTAATAGCATTATAAAGAAGAAGCACTCAGACGAGTGCTTCTTCTTTTTCATTCTTCACGCTTTCCGTTTAATAAATCCAATTGAACCGAGGACTTGTCAAAACATGACACACCTACAAGCGCTAAGTTACTGTTTGTTTCACCAGTCTTAGGAAGCTCATTCTTAACGAACTGAGGTTGTTCTGGATTCTACAACAACAGAATCGTTAGATTTAGGAGTCTCAATTGATTTTGGAGCTTCAGGTTGTCGTGTTTCTGGTTTCTTAGGATCTGGCGTTGGCATTACTGGTTTTTCAACAAGTTTGTAAATAGTGTTTGAACATCTTTACCGTCATTGAGTTCAGTCTTACCAGTGAACTCATAATCACCAATCGTCTTAGGTGCATCGATGAATCCTGCTTCAGATTCTTTAATTTCCTTCACCTTTTTCGTTGACATAACGAGTCGCTTTCAACTCAGGAATGTCTACAATCGGTGCATCGCCTGGTACTTCGTGTTTGATTGACTTATATACGTGAGTCGTAATACCATCTTTCTCAGTGGTAAGTCGAGTATATTCATGTTCACCAATCGTCCTTTGCGAGGAGGTTGGATACCTTTTCCGTTTCGATAAGTTCTTTATCTTTTTCGTCTCACGTGACGTGTAACTTTCAACTCAGGAATATCGTACTTAGGAGCATCGCCTGGTACTTCGTGTTTGATTGGCTCATATACGTGGGTCGTAATTCCATCTTTTTCAGCAGTATGTCCAGTATATTCATGATCATCAATTGTCTTACGAGGAGGTTGAATACCTTTTTCCGTTTCGATGAGTTCTTTGTCTTTTTCGTCTACGTGACGTGTAACTTTCAACTCAGGAATATTGACTGAGGAGCATCACTCGGAATTTCGTAACGAATCGGAGCGTAAACGTGAGTGGTAACACCACCTTCAACGTCTGTGCGGCCCGTGTATTCGTAATCACCGATTGTCTTACGTGGCCCGTTTGAACCCTCTTCAATTGGAAGAAGTTCTTCACCTTTTTTGTTCACGTGACGTGTCAATCGAAGTTCTGGGATAACAACTTGTGGTGCATTGCTTGGAACTTCGGTTTCGATCAGTTTGTAGATGTGTGTTTGTACGTCGCCACTCTCATTGGTGTTTGTCACACCCGTGAATTGATAGTTACCGATCATATTCGGTGCATCGACGAAGCCTGTCTCAGAATCTTTAACATCTGTTCCATCTTTAGTTTGATAACGAGTTTGCTTTCAGCTCAGGAATTTTCTACAGATGGAGCGTCGCTCAGAACTTCTGTGATCACTTTCTTATAGAGTGAGTTCGAGATACCCTCTTCTTGAGTAGTCTTACCTGTATATGTGCTAGTGTTCGATTTCTTTCGGACTTGCAATCCTGGGTCGTATTCAACAAGTTCTCTTCACCAGTTTCTTCATCTACGTGAAGTGTGATTTGAATTTCTTCAGGCTCACGTTTAGGAGCATCACCAGGAACTTCATGTTCAACCAATTTGTAAATATGAGTTTGAACAGTTCATCTTCAGTTGTTTCAGTGCGGCCTGTAAACTGATAATTTCACCAATCATTGATGGAGCTGGAATAAGTCCTTCTTCAGCATCTTTGATTTCAGTTCCTTCTTCATTGACATAACGTGTTGCATTAAGAACAGGAATATCAACTTTAGGCGCATTATCAGGCACTTCGGTTTCAATTAACTTGTAGATGTGCGTTTGCACGTCCCCAGCTTCGTTGGTATTAGTTGTACCTGTAAATTGATATTTATCAATTGTATTCGGTGCATCTACGAAACCTTGCTCAGAATCTTTAATATCCGTTCCTTCTTCTGTTTGATAGCGAGTAACTTTTGTAGCTGGAATTTCAACTGACGGTGTATCCTGGAACCATGCGTTCTTCGACATTCTTACGATATACGTAGAGTGCTTCGATGATTTCACCACGACAACATCTCCGTGTTCGTTATCAGGTGTCTTAATCAATTTTCATAGTAATGTGTGACCCTACGTCCTTCAGGAGTTACTGTTGCATGCGCTGAACCTTTGAATGTCTTTAGGTGTCTGCTTTTCTGCAGTAAGTTCCGCCTGGTTGATTCGTAATGACTTTTTCAGTGCTTGAAAGTTCATTGCCTTCTTCATCTTTATAGGTCGCAATAACTGAACCGTAAGTCTGAACCGTCACGTTCTTGCGATACACATAAGGAACGGTGATCGTTTGATTACCCACAACATTACCGTCCGCATTCGCAGGAGTTTCGGTCAACTCGTAAGATGTCGTTGTCCGTTTAGTGAGGACCTTCGGCGTTTTTCTCAACCACTTCGCTAGACTTAATTGTCTTAGCTGTAGTCGTATACGCTTCACCGTCAGGAACATCAGTCTTCACGTTTTCTTGCGGAGCGAGTTCGTTACCTTCAGTGTCTTTTTGTAAGTTGCGATAACTGAACCGTTCACAGTAACAGTTTCTGTTTTGTCATACACATACGGTACAATAATTGTCGTACCACCTTCGACAGAGCCTGCGTCGTTCATCGGAATATCAGCAACGTATATTTCGTAGTGACTGTACGAGTAAATCCATCAGGTGTTGTACTCGTTTCCACTTCTGTCAGGAATATCTTTTTGCAAGCGTACTACTAAGCTGTACCGTTTGGAACGTTCGTCGCTACAAGCTCTTTCGGTACTAGCTCATTACCTTCAGTATCTTTATGAGTTGCAATAACGGAACCGTTAACAACTACAGTCTTGAGATACACGTAAGGAACCACGGTCGTAGTACCATCTTGAACGTTGCCCGTTGCGTTGTTTCGGTGCTTTCTCTCAATCGATAGCTGGTTGTTCGTGTAAAAGCCATTAACTTGATCCACTACGGTATCAAATGTTTTAGCGCTCGTTGTATAGGCTGTGCCTGGGGTTTCATTTGTCGCAATAGATTCTTGTGGTGCGAGAATTTCACCAGTAGTTGTCTTATAAGTTGCAACAACCGAACCATTCGTAACAGTTGAAATTTGTTTATTATATTCACAACAACCGCAATGGTTTGATTAGGAAGAACCGTACCATTTGCGTTATCAGGTGTACGCACTAACGTATAACGAGTTGTAACCGTTTCTGTCAAACCTTGTTCATTTGTACGAACACTAGTTGTGTCGGTGAGTGGTTGAGTTGTGTATGCTTCACCGCTTGGTACATGATCTTTAACCGTTTGTTCAGGTATCAATAATTCTTGCGTACTAGCATCTTGATGTCGAACAACTACGGAACCACGTGTGTCTTTTTCATAGACATATGTGATTTGTTTAGTTTGATCAACCACATATTGGCCTTGTTCCGCATCAGAACCCGCTTTCACCTCTTTGAGAGATATGTTGTACCATTCGCTGGAATCGTATCTGGTTTCGTTGTACGATACTCATGTACCATTAAGACCCGTTTGCGTTGCATCTGGTTTCAAAGTATGTCCTTCAGTGTCACACTAGTGAGCAACAACCAGAACTTGTTAGCCGTAGTCGTCACAGTAACAATATTTCCAATAGAAATCTGTGCGATTAGACGATGTATAAAAGTTGCGATGTAGCAGGAGTTAAAAGCTGGAGCATCTTGAGGGGCATGAACCTTCATATTGGTAACAAATGAGTCACCTGCATGCAACGTCAACGGTGTCGTAAACACGTGTTTAACCGCCGTAACTTGACCCTAGATCACTAGGAAATAGCTTCACGTGAGTACCCGTTTTAACATTAGAATCCTGTTGTATAAACAACTCGATAATTAGTTCCATCAGGAGATCCGATCTACTAACGTTGTACGGAATTTACCAGAAGGTACGGGTACGACTAATATCTGTTAGAGTATTATCAGAGTCTGAGAAGTTCATACTGCGACTTTGCGCGTTAACAATTGCGCCTAAATGCACGCCATCTACACTGCTTTCGGTTGATGTTGATTCATCTGGTCCGATATAAAGGCGAGAAGCGTATTCCTGTGTTATAGGCGACTTTAAACGGTATCTTGATCACGGATACTGTTTGTTCAGACATTCCATCTTGAAGTGATGTTGGTAGGACATCTGACAATGTTTTTCCATAAGACGATAGTCGTTGATCTTTCGTAGGACGAATGATTTCTGAATTTTTATCCCAGATAGTCGTATATTCGATTTCGTGAGTACTGGTGAAAGAGCACCGCTGTTAGTAAATTCGAAGTCAACTCTACAGCAGGAGCGTCAGCGGCAGTTCCTATAGGTTTAGGAAGCTTATCAAGATTATTAAGTGCTTTTTCGTGTTTTGAGGAGCTTGATAGGTATAGAGAGTCTTACCTGTACCATTATAATTCACAACTCTTTGATACAGGTTCTTGAATCGGAGCGGTATCACGAGTAGCAATCTAGCGCGCCATAATATACAGCTTGAGTAGACAAAAGTTGGTCGGTCAAATAAGCACGAGCATTTTTAATAGCAACACCGTCAGGAACTAATACTCCGATATACGCTTTTTGGATATTATCCAATTGACTTTCTCGATTTTCAGCACTCATCAAATATTGATAGTAAGCACTCAGATCGCCATAGACACCAACATAGCGTGATCACCTAAACCAACATTTGGTGTTTGTTTAGCTTGTTTGCTGTTGACGCAATCGAAGCTTTTAATTTATGCTCAAATGTGGTTTTTTCATGAATATAAAGGCGATTAGTGTCTTTCAACTGTTCCTGTGTTAAATCTTTTTGCTCAACACTTGCACCAAACGCTAATGATTGTTCGCCACGTACAAAGTCAGTACGCAACCCATTCGTCATTTTGGTAACAGATGGATCTTGAACAGCATTTTTGCCAACGAGTTTCACCAGACTTCACTAGGTTACGTTCACCCCATCCAAAAGATCTCAGGATGAGCGATTTTGCTTCGAACATCTTTCATCGTTGGAATCTTAACCAACGGTTTTTGATAGTTGCCATTGATCGTGATACGCTTTGGTATCTTTTTATTGATGGTAGACCATGAGCAAGTTTAGTCGTTGAACCGTCAGATTCAACACCGTATACTCAAAATCCAGACGGGAGATTGATTCCTGAACTGAGTCCAGTCGCACTTGCATTTCGATCTTGACCGTCAATATTAGCCCAAAAGTCGGCAGCTACAGGCGCGAAATTAGTGAATCGGTCGCCTTCTTGTTCTTTTGGAATATGAACAGTAATAGGTACTACTTACTTGACTCCCTGAAAGAGTACGATCGGTCATTTGACTAATCAAATGATAAGATTCGTGTTGTCGGTCGGCTTTCGCGAGAAGCGGACCTGCAGTATTCAATCGTTTGTAATCATAACCGACGGTACCTTCAGGTAATGGATCACGTTCATTTCGAGTGCGAAGAAGGATACCTGATGGATCGGGGACTGTTTGCGTATAAACCGAACCGTCTGGTAGAGTGCCATCTGTACGCCATGTAAGATAGACACGTTTTTGATTCTCGATTAACTCGCGTGTATCTGTCGCACTTAAAGCATCTTTCTTCAAACGAAGCGCTGGATACATCTCACTTGGATAAAGACTTGCAGGGAACGGATTGTTGAGTGTTCGATGCACAACGATTGCATCGCCTTCTTTAGTCCATAGTTTATTTGATTCGACATCGGGGTCTCAATTCCAGATAGTCAGGAATACCAGTAATACTATATTTGAAATCAGTATATCTTTCATAATCGCGTGACACATTCGCATCATCTAAGTTCTTTAAGAAATAGAAGTTCACGGATGGAACTGGAAGTCGAAGGATCGGTGCTGCAGAATCATCAGTCAAAAGTTTCGAACCGTCGTGCACACCGATTGTTACCTCATCTGAAGACGCTTATTGCCGTCTGCGGAAGTTTTCGAACATTCGTCGGTACCGTAGTAACATCGCTACGATACAGACCACCTGTGACACGATCTGTTGTTACTGAGATCGTGCTACTATCGGTCACTAATCCATCTTGAAGAATCTTAAATGTGCCAAGAAGCGGTTCTTTGCTAAACGGACCGCCCCAGATCAAGCCTTTGCTCTTTTGAGTAACAGATAACCTCACTGACCGTTGTTCCGCCAATCGGAGATAAAGGCAAATTCATATCGCCACGTAGTAGTGTCTGATTTATCAAGCAGGATTGCCAGCTAACTGTATTTAGTAAACGTCGGTTGCTCTAAAAATTGTTTTGGAGACTCGTAAACGAGGTTTAGCATTTGAAACTGTATCAGGACCAGATGCGCAAGTATAAGATCCCTGAAGATTGTAAGCTCCGTTTGTCAGATCGTTTTGTCAGATGCTTAGTTTGCGCATTAGTGCGGTAACTACAAAATCGTCCATTAAGGTTTGTGCTTGACTCCAGTGAAACCGACCATTAGATTTGTGAAATAATCATTAATTTCACGATCAAGATCAGTCTCAATTTCACGTTGTCCAGTCTTTTGGAGCATATATGTTCCGAACATAGATGCCCAACCCTCGTAATTAACTTGACCTGGATAAGCTTTTTGAATCAATGGTTGTACTGCGGTATCACGAGACAATGAATAGTCAGACCCATTAGCATTACGTTTATCACGTAGCACCATCGATCGCATGTCCAATTTCATGATGAGAACTTCGTTTCAGAGTCTTTACCGTCATTGTGGAGTATTGAGCATTGAGTGTCAGTACCCGAAATAGAAGCTGTGATAACCCAGGTTGCCGTTTTTCTTTTTCTCGATCGTAACACTTTTCACACGACGACGAACTGAATCTGGTAATTTATCAAAAGCTTCTTTGTTTTCAGCTTCATCAACCTTATCATCAGCGGTCAGTTTAGACGCATCTGTTGGGTTTTCCTTATAAATCTGAGATGCTATTGGCGCAGGCGTTGTGCTTTTTGCAAGAGGCGCTAAATTATCTTGAACAGCCTGCTTCGCTTGTTCAGAAACATACGGACTTGTTACAGACGTATCAGTAGCATTGCCGTTAGCAACATTACTCACACCAGACGCAACTGTAGCGTTGTTCTGCAGGCGCTTCATTCGTAGAATTACCTCATCGGCATCATGACTCCACCCATTAAAAAGAAAGCCCGCGATCACAGCACGCTAAACGTATGGGCTTTATATTTTCGAAACTCGAAAATTTCTCGTTTGTTGTTCTGAAACATTCAAGTTCCTCCATAGATTATAGTTACAGAATTACTGTACAGACTCAATCATATCATATTTCAAACTATCCCACAATAAATATTTTCTTCACCTACCACTATAATATTACACCTAGAACAAAATAAAGCTCTGTAAAATGTACAGAGAGTGAAAATCACCAACCTCCAGTAGCACCGCCACCGTCAAAGCCTCCGCTGACCAATTACTGCTAGAATCACCAGAGTAAGACGAATAACCACTGAAGAAATTACAAAACTAGAACTTCGCTCTGGTCCTCTTGAGACATGAGTATGTATTCTTGTTACGTAGTTTTGCGATAACTTCGGTAGTATTTTCTTTTTAATTCTGGGGTCCAGCTTTGAGTTTTCCACGAAAAACTTTGCTATCTGGGTACAACTTATCGTCACCGTCGTAGGAATAGGTAGATCTGTCAAGATAGTACATTTTCATCTGTTGTAAAGACCATGTTCCATCGACATAATCATTATCTTCTGGGTACAATTTATCTTCACCACTATGAAAAGTCACTTCTTTTAGTACGTTCAGCTAATTCAGCTAAGCGTTCTTCTTCTAATTTGCGCTTTTCTTCAGCTTCTTGAATTTCTTTATTTTTATAAAAATTCGCAATTCTTTTTCTTCTGTCCATGACGGGTTCTCTTTGAAGGCTTCGAATCTGGGAAAATTTTATCTTCACCATTATAATCAAATTAGCAACGTTCTTTCAATTGTTTTTCTTTTCAATAGAATCAGAAACGACTGAACCAACTAGGGAAAAACACTAGGAGAAATAAGAAAAATAGAGAACCTATAAGGAAAAATCTATTGTCTGGGGACTTTTCCGCCAGATGTGATTGACTTTTTACTTCCCTTCTTTTCCCCACTCAGTTATTTTGATATAATCATCAATTTTACTTTTGAAAGCAGATAAATAAGTTAGAACACCCTCTGAATAGTTTTCATTTCGAAAATCAGATTTGACTAAATCATTCAATTCAGCGACCTCTGCGTCAGGAATAATAGTCCCACATGTTATTGGACGTTTCGGTACGGATCTTTCTTTCTTTGATGCTAATGAACCAAAGTCCCATAGTTGGTATCAGAAAAACCAACGTGCCAACTCCTTGCAGTTTTCTCTTGCGACGGATTCGATATTATCATCAACTGTATCTACGACAACTACTGCAATTTGAGGTTGTAACTTAGTTTTTGAGTATTCCCTGTTAAAGGTTGCTACCTTTTGCTACAACTTTTTAGATAAGTAACCATGAGGGTCATAAACCCCACTCAGGGAGGTTTATCAGGAATACTTTTCAGCACGGACGGGACTTGCCCAAAAGAAAGAAACTTAATAGAAATAAAAATGCTACTGTTAATTTTACTTTTCATATCTTACCAGCCCCTGTGGATCCACCATCGCCAAAGCCTCCGCCTGACCAACCGCTACTAGACGAACTAGAACTGGCAGGCTATCTGAGCCTGAAGAATAGCCAGAACTTCCGCTTCCACCGCTAATTCCAAAAATAGAGTCTTTAGAACGCCCGTATTTTTGTAATATTCTTCTTCAGCATTGCTGTATTTAGCGATTTGATAATAGACAAGAGATAAATGCAATCATCCAGATTGAAAAATACAGCGACTCCGATAGGGCTATATTTTAATATTTTCTTGGCGTTGTTTTTCTTGATATTCGGTGATTTCTTTCGCATTTTTCTTTGAAAGATATGGCTCAACCTTGTTTTTGAATTTAGCTAAGTAAGTTCTTAACCCTGCGGAATAATTCTCTTGTCTAAAAATCGTCCTGGATTGAATCGTTCAAGTTGCTAGCTTCGACATCAGTGATAATAATCCCCATATTGTCAGAGTTTCTGTGCCGAATCTTTCTATCTTTGATGCTAATCAGAACTAAGGTTCCGTAATTAGTATCTGAAAATCAACACGCCAATTTCTTTGCGTGCTTCCTTGCGACAGATTCAATATCACCATCCACTGCATATCTACAACAATGGCAATTTGCGGACGTAATGCAGTTTTTGAATATTCACTGTTTAAGTCAGTTACTTCTTTTTACCACGTCTTTGAAAGATAAAGCCATGAGATCGTAGACCCTGCTTGGAGGAGCTACGTCAGGAATTCCTTCAGCATAAACGGGTTTTTGTAAAAAGAACAAAACTCAATAAAACTACAAACAACAAACTTAATTTAACTTTCATGTTCCCTCCTGGATTTACATTTTTGTTTTCTTTACCACATAACAATAAAAAGCAATAACTAGCAATAAGACATGTAGCCATCGTGATTGCGTGAGAGATGAAGATAGTAGAAATGCAGAAATTAGCGAAATGTACATCCCGTTCAGATAGAACTTAGCACTATCTGATTTATCTTCCCTCACGTCTTCTTACGTATAAACTGTAAAAGAATGCAGTCACTAAGAGAAAACCTAATACTTTTTGAAAATAAATATGACATCATTTACCTCGCTTTGTTTTTCTTTTTTAAATTTTCTAAAAGCTCCAAAACCATAAATAAGAAAATGAGAAACAAAAGAGTAAAAAGTACAATTATCATCTAATCTTTTCATCTTTCTTTAGCACCTCTCAGCTATTTCAACCTGGTCTTCGGGTGTAAGTTTTTATTTTTATCTAAACCAAACTTTATGATTTTATTATTCTTTGCTTCATCTTTTTGATTTAGTTTATCTTCTAAAGAATAAACAAAAAGAAACAACTCTGAGAATATTGCTGTTTTTCGAAGTACCTTCTAATTCTTTATTCATCTCAGATAAAAATTATTATCTAATGGTAAATAGTTTTTCGTAAAGCTGTTTTAATAACAACTTTACCTTTCCCTTACCGCAACAACCAATAAAAATTCCATTATTCACTCGTATTCAGGAGGAAAAATCAGGGAGCCCTGATGGGTGCATGGCACTATAACCCCACCCTCACTTTTTCTAGAAATATCTTCACTGATAGAATTTATTTCACCATCCAGATTATTTACAATAACAATAGCAAGTTTAACAGCTCTTTTTCTCATCTGCATTTTCGTATGAGCCCAGTTGAGTAGCAACTTTCTCCAGCTTCTTGTGAAAGATAGCCGTTAGGGTCGTATACGCCACTTAAAGGAACAGTTTCAGGAATTGATTCAGCTAATACAGAAGTCTGTAACAAAAATAATGGGATAACTGCAGCAAAAAGGATGAACGCTTTTATTAACTTTTTCATAGCACATCTCACTTTCCTTACACACTTTCCTAACAAAGAACTTATTCTTTCCCAAGTAATCTTTCGTAGAAAAGACCGTGATAGATCAGTCATTAGCTTTTGAATATCTGCTAAAACTTCTTTTCTAGCTGGTTCATTTTCATATTTACACGCGCTCATATCTTTTTGGGTAGTTTTCTAGCGTTGAAATATAATGCGCCGCATATAAAATGCTTTTTCTGCATCTTTCTTTTTCCTGATGCCATAATAAATTTAATACTTTCCAACTCGAATATCCGCGCCACCATCCGTAGTTTGTAGCAATAAAAATAATTTTTCTTTCATTGTTTTATCTCCTTGTCTTGTTTGCTTATAGACTAGTGTTTAGAGAGCTCTTATAAAACTTTGGAGTGAATGTTTTGAGAAACTTGTTTTTCACCGGGTTCCATGTGACTCAATTCATCTGAGAAAGCATACACTTTAGCATCTAAATTATCTACGTGGTGGACAATAATCGCTTCAATGGTAGCTGGCTCAACAGGGCTTCCCACTCCAGCCGTCCATGGTGAGAAAGAATGATATGTTGAAGCATCTCAATTTCTTCACTGTTTGCTTTCTTCTTCCGATACATACTTTTTGGAAGTTCAGCCCCCAGGAAAATATGCCCAAATAAGAAACCTTTCTTAGAAAAATCTTCTGCTAAGCCATTTGAATATTGATATTCTTCAACTTTCATAATGTCGTGATAAATAATACCTGCAATAAGAAGGTCTTTGTTGGCAGTAGGGTACATCTTTTGGACAAACAAGGCTAGGTCAAGCATTTCTTTTTCACGTGTCGTAAAAGTCCTCCTCGTTTGTAATGGTGCATCCGCTTAGCTGCAGAAACAACCTTGAAACTTTCTGCCATATTCCCTAAAACACCGATAGTTGCTTTTTGAGAATAGGATTCTCCATTTGATAAACAAGTGCAAAAATCGTTAAAAACTGCATCAACATCAATAGGCTCACTAGGCACTAACTCAGACATATCTACAGATTCTGGAGGCAGGCTAAAATCATGGATGGTGATCTTGTACTCCACCATAGTAATCAGCGGTTCCATTGACAAAAATAACTTCATTTTTGGAGCACTTCCTAAATTTCTTTCGTAACGTTCCAGAATTTGCATCCAGGCACACTGGCACTTTTTGTCTGATAAGGTTAACTCGACATATTTGCTACCGTTTTTGCTTCTCTTTAGAGCTAAAGAGCTCACTAAACAATACTGCGACACTTGTTCAGGTTGATTAATTAGATTCATTTTTACATTCCTTTTTATAATGATTTTGCATGTTGGTTTTTAACGTATTCCATTACAATATTTTCCGAAAACGACACCAACCGTATACATGAAAAAGCTTGGACTCCAAAGGTGGCCCTTATAGAGTTTTTCTTGTCTTCTGGATGTAGTTTGAACCACTCTCTGCAACTGCACCTTTAAAAGCTTTTTTACAATGCTTGACGGTGCAAATTTCGGTGGAAATGAAAGTACTAAACGAACGTGGTCAGGCATGATTTCAACAGATTCTATTTCTGAGCCGTTCTTTTTGCGAAGGTGTGAAGCAGTTTTTAACTCGTTTTTGCTTTTTCCTTGGTGTCAAATATGAGTTTTCGATATTTCGTAACGAAAACCAAATGGAAATGAAAATCATATACGTTTGTTCTAGTTTTCAATCATAAGCGTATTGCTCCAATCTTATTACTTTCTCATCATTTCTTGACTTTTATATCACATATGTATAATAAAGTCAAGAAATGATAGGAAAAAGGATGGTTCTCCATGCGAGCACAAACACCAAGTTTTGTGGTTTCCGTTAAGCTGCTATTACCAGAACAGATACAAAATCACTTAGAAAAAGTTTTCGTATTGCAAACAGTGCTTATAACGAGGGCCCTGAATTTTTGGTCTACGTAGATTTGACGCTATGAAACAAAAATCCTTCTTATCAAGAACTGTTGGAGCTTCGTCGAGAGCTCCTTGCAAAAAAACGACAAAGAACAGAAAAACAAAGAGTTCAAGGCTCAAAGAAAGAGATTGATAATAAATTGGCATGAAATCCGCAAAGATTACAGCTTAACAGAATTCGGCTTTGTCTCAACATTTAAGCAAACAACGAAGAAAACCTGATTCTGCTTACCAGCATTTGAATTCAGGTGAATTACAAGTTGTTGCTAGCCACGTGATGAAAGCCTTAGAAAAAGTTCTTTTCTATCAGATAGAACCTCCACAAGGTTCGATTTCGTAGTAAATATGATACTGATATGAGCTTTCGTAACCGCGTCAACTCGACAGGTACTCGCTTGGTGGAATCCGATAAAATGGGTATTGCTTACAGACTTTATATCCGTAAAACATCCACCTTTGTTGACATTCCAGTTAAAGCTTTTCAATACCTATCAACAGATGAGCCTGCTTAGAAGTAACCGCATTAAATATGTCCAAATGATTCGAAAGATCATCCGCGGAAAGAAAGTCTATTATATTCAGATTGTATGTGAGGGACTCCACCTGCTACAGTGAATAGAGGTGAAGGTGTGGTTGGAATCGACCCAGGGATCTCGACGGTTGCTACGTGGCTCCAAACAAAGTTGCCCTTATCGATTTAGTCCCACGGAACATCACTCAAAGGAAAAACTCCTGAAAGTACTCGATAGACGGGATTGAGCGAAGCCGTCGAGTGAATAACCCGACTTGTTTTAACGAGAATGGGACTATTAGGCTGCCGTTTCAAACGTTTGTCAAACCGAGGCCCTTACGATTGATGAACAGGCGCAGGAAGGCTTATCGCTCTTTATCCGAAGAGGCGCAAGAAACTCAAGGTCAGTTGATCAACCAGGTGGTTTCAAACGCTTCTGTCGTGAGATGGAAGAGCTGAATGTCAAAGGACTCCAGAAACGAGCCAAAGACCTACGGATCAACTCCCAAAACGAATCGACCTTTAGTAAAAAGCGCTTTGGAAAATCAATTTTCAGAGCGGCACCAAGTGCTTTTTCGAGAAGCTTTGAAAACAAGAGCTGTTCAACTAGGCATCGAAGTTATCATGATTTCACCAAAGGAAGTAAAACCAAAGCCAATACAACCACATTTCACAAACCTTTGAGAGAAAACCCTCTTTCGACTCGCATCTTCGACCCTATCTCCAGAATGTACAAGTCTCCAACGAGACCTCTACTCAGCCTTTCTTATCGCTCATATTGAGGATGGCCATTATCAAGAAAACAGCATTAAATCAGGACTTTCCTGTTTTCTATCAACAGATGAGGGCTTCCTTCACCAATCACCACAAACCAGCCGTTTAGCCTGGTATTTCAGCTAAACCTCTATCAAGGAAAGATAACAAACCCGAGGACTGACGCTCCTTCGTTACCGCACAAGACAAATCCTTTTCTTTCTACTGTGTATAAAGAGGTTTGAAACAGAATGTTTCTAAATGTTGGAACGTTCCTTCTTGTGAAACTTCCAATGCTCAGACTCATACCGAGATTGGGTTTTTACCCAAAGCAGGTCATTGTCTTTCTGACAGTCTTAACTCAGAATAGGTTGAGGACGAGAACTGAGCGCGTTTGCCTTATGGTGAACGGGGAATCCTGGGTTTTCAACCCTTGAGAACGTCAAAAAGGCTTGATATAACTATGTGATATACTTTATCATAAATATTGTAAAGAAATAAAAACTATAGAAGGTTTACGTATGAATCAATTAACACCTACTCAAAACGTAGAAATTGACCCTAATTATTACTGCTTTTTGATAACATGATAAAGTTGTCAAATTCAGCTCCAAAAACTACTGAGACTAAAGAGCACGCGCATTACCTGGTGTCCTTCTTGAAAGTGGAGAATCTGTAGCAAATGCTGTAAAACGAACTATCAAAACGAAAACTTCGTTGAAGTTAAGTGCTAGAATTACACTATTCAAGAATTACCTGCTCAAACTGTTCCTAATAGAGATCCTCGTGGACATGTTTTAGCTATTCCTGTGCTCCTATTAACTAAACTAACCTACGAAGATTTAAATGATGAAGAATGGGTGAGTTTTTAATCAAGGAATTCCTTTTAGCTTATGATCATACGCGTATGATTGATTGACATTTAGAATTGATTGTTAAAAATTTAAAAGAAAACCCTATTCCTTTATTGATGTTGGATGGTCTGGTTACTTTAGAAGAAGTAAAAACATTATTGTTCACTTCGATGGCAGCTATAAAGATATGTACTTATCAAACTTCAAGAAAGTATACCCGACAAGCAAGTTCTTAGAAGAAACGGACAAGATCCCTGAAATTAGAAAAAAGGGCGACAATTTAAGCTATATTTAGTTATTGAAAAAATATTAAAAATTTCTTCTAACTAATAGCCTTCTCTTTTTACATTACGTTATGTTATAATAATAAAGACGAATCAAGAAGGTTGATGAGTCAAAACGGCCAAAAATTGCGTTATCACGAGGTGATGCGCAGTTTTTATTTTAGAAGTTTTTCTTATACAAAACAAAAACAGTCATAGATTTTGACTGTTTTTATTGTTCTATAAACTAATTCTTTAGGTGATCATTTAGTTTTTGTTTTTCATACTCATCCAATTGGTGAATATTACCGACAACCAATGTTGTTAACTCTGTATGCGTGTCCATTAGTTCATTACGCACGTTTCCTGTTTTTACAAACTTAATGTAAAAACCGTATCCTACAACGTTACAATCTTCTATTTCATCATAATAGTCATAGTAACCAAAACAAACGATCAAGTCTCTTCCTGCATAGCGGACAATATCCTTCGAAAATATCTCGCCCTGTTTTATCTTGCATGCCTGTAAACCGTAATAATTCAACTTCCTCGAATTTTCTACTAGTGTTGATAAGCACTTGGGCAACCAAAAAGTCCGTTTAGCCAGACCAACTCATGACAAAAATCAATCATGTCCACCTGTGCAAATTGCATGGTCTTTTTATCCCATGCTTTGAATTTTTAGATTCATTTTTGTTTCCTCTTCTCTTATTTATGATATAAGTATATCATAAATAACGAAGAATGTCAATGTTTTTCCTATTTTTCGTAAACTAAGTAATAAAAACAACCAAAATAAGGTTGCTTTGCACTCTTGTAGTATTTCAACTCTAATCATTGTTATGGGTTAATGGAACTGTGATAATCTTATCACGATTGACGGAATCATAAATAATGGCATCTTTGGTGGCCTTCCACATGGTTACTAAATTCAGACGAAATACAGGATATGTTTTTGGTAAGTTGTTCAAAAAGCGTCAATGAATAACTGTTTATATTCTTCGTAATCCTCTGTATCAATCGTTCCATTAATAGTCAATGTTGCGCTATTATGAATGATGATTTGTTGCCCATTTTTCAATATTATCTAGACTAGTGCCTGGTCCATGAGCATGATTTTGAAACAACGAATGTCCAAACCAAGTGGATGAAAACCTTCAAATGAAATTTCATCAAAGATTTCTGGGTTTTGTTTTGTTAATTCTTGAAGAATATTTTTAAACACGTTAATAACATTCTTACATTCTGTATTGATTCTATGATTTGCTTCCTTAGTTGTTTTTGAGTCTCTGATTGCCTTCGAATCTCTGATGTAAATCATAGCTGTTCCGTTAATATCAAACCATTCAGTCATTTCATTCTCCTATCTTTTATTTATTCATGTTATGTCGTTCTCCGACACCTTTCTGTGTCAAAGTTTTAGAAAGTTCTTCATAAGTTGGTTTAATAACATACATGAATTTATTAGCTGTTATTTGATCTTCGAGTAGTTCTTTCACATCATCACTTACAATGACTTTACTAAAAATTTTTCTTCCTCTGCAAAAACAGCCTTGATGCAATTTACATTGATGGTGATAGGGGTTTTCGCCTCTCCGTGTTTGAAAGCGATAAGTTCAACAAAATTTGTCATTGCTCATCACCTACCAATTCTGAATTTTCGTAGATATTTCCAACAATTTCAACAATAAAAAGGTCTGTGTCAAACAAGCTGTATAAAGGAGCTGCTGGAACTTTGAAATTTTTATTGATTTCATCGGTAACAAACATTGCTTTTTCTTCGCTGTAAGATACAACCTCAAACCAGCTATCCTTACCTTCGTTTTTTTATCTGTAACTTTCAGGATATCTCCAGCTAAAAGATTTCGTTTTCGCTCGTATCTTTTTCTGCCCAGTTGACTGCATAAGTTCGATTTCATCAAAACTCATAAAATTTGTTTCGCCAAATCTCCAATGTTCACCGACGAACACTCTTTTTAAAATCTATCAAAGAAACATCTAGCATTGTTTGAAGTTCTTTTATCCCATGCTCTATATTTTAGATTTGCCATTTTGTTCTCACTTCCTTGTTTTTAGATTTACTGTGTTTAAAAAATAGGATTTTTCTTTCCTATTTCTTTTGTTTGTGATAGTTGCTATCTTTGTTAAATTTACTTGTAGCCATTTATTCCTTCTCTTTGATCTCGTACCCTACTACAACTGCAAAGGTGCAATTTTTAATATTTTTCCTCTTCAGCATACACCCAATCATAGATTTTCAGCTTGATACACTATCGTAGTTAAGTCCGAATAACCCACTTTTTAGATTATCCACCCAATTAGCAATAAATTGTGGAATCTCTGGGATTTCAACTTCTAAGTTTCGTTTTTACTACCTCATCTTCATAAATTTCAATTTTCGCAAAGTGTTTAGGATTTAGCGTGATAATGTTTTCGCTAGGTTTAACTTGTTGCAACGTTATAAAATCTAAGTTACCTTGCTCCATCCAATTTAGCATATCAGTTATACGCTTATGACTTTCTTTTACCTTGATCTCTTCTTCAAAGTAAGGATTTTTAGTACAATCTTTTGCCATTTATTTCATCTCCTGAACGTATCTATCGATCACCCAATGAAGTTTAACAACTCATCAAAAAGGAACTTCTTCGATATTTTCATAATCTGTAAAATCCCTGATGTGTTCTTTTTAGGTCTTTGAGGGACTTTTTCTTCGGTGACTTCTTCGTCACCGTCATAGTATTTTTATACTCGGCAACAAGTTCATTGATTTGCTTTTGCGTTAGTTTGCTTGCATTTACTCTTCCTCCCCAACAATATCCAGCACCTTCAGCAATTTATCCACCGACTTTTGGGTGATAGAGTGGCGATGCTCTCCGTTTCCATAGGGAGTTCTAAGGAATAAAAGATTAGGTCCTAAAAGCGATACGACTAATGTCCTCAATATTGATGAGTTCATCATGAGTATGACCTTGTTCACAAGTTTGAATTTGAACAAATTTTGCCATTTATTTTACCTCCTCAACCTCAAAGAGGTTTTCTAAAGACTTCGCTAAGCCCCAAATTATCAAGCATAGTTTTGTTACTTCAGTCTTGAATTGAGAAGAAAATGATGCTTTGATAAAGTTATCTACATGTAGATATTGATTTGTAGCATTAAAGCTTAACAAGGTATCGTTCTCTTTTCCTCCTCTACTTCATGCCCTTCAATCCACGCACGAGCAAATAATTCCTGATGCTCTGTTGTTTCAATCCAATCACGGAACTCTTTACTTTTGTAATTAACATTCATCGCTCGAACAAAGTATAACCTCGTTCTTTCGCATTTTCGATGATATCAATAGCACATTGAGGGATTTCAACCTTTGCAACTTCATCTAAATTCTTTAAATCATCTAAAATCGCTTTATAAAAATCCACGAGTTAAACCGTTATTGGTTTCATCTTCAGCTATTGATTCACATTTCTTAATCAATTCTTTTTAAATTCATTCATTTGTCCTTTTTAGTTTCTGTTTTTGATTTTCAATCCCAGCATCAGACATGGTTTGAAAACATAATTTTTATAATCACTTGTCTGGGTTAGTATTGAAGTTAGCAACTAACATATTTTTCATAATTACCTGAACTAAAATCAGAGTTTTCGTCGTGATAGTTAATATCTTCTAGCAACTGCTCAATAACCGCACGTCGCTTGCTGTCTTTTGGAGCGTTTTTGTGGATAAGAGCCAGTTTGCTAAGGTTTTCTTCTGACAAACCAAAAATCCATTGCGGAAGCTATAACCCACTTTATAAATGCCTTTGTATTCTTCTTCACTACATTCTTTCACATCATCAATCGCCTTTTTCCCAATCCGACTGAATTTTCCAAGCATCGTTTGATCTTTTCAAGAGAATATTCACTCATGCAGATTTTTTGAATATACATTTGTTCCCAATTGCTCTTTTTATCCAAGAATTGATTTCTTCCAAAAAGCGCATCTTGCTTTTTCTCTTTCAGAATGAGCTAAAGAAACAAGATAGATAACATCATTTTTCAACCATTGAGTAAGAGCATAAAAATTATCCTTGTATTCTTTCAAACGCTGGATCTCGTCCTCTTCATAAGCTTTTTCCAGGCATGAAATTTTTCCACATCTCAATAATTACAAGATAAACAAGTCTTTTTATCATTTTCGGTTAGTTCGATTAGTTCGATAGTTTTTCATTTTTGTTTCCTCTTTTTATTTATGATACAAGTATATCACAAATATCGCTGTTTGTCAAGGTTAGTTCATAAAAATAGCCAAAAATTACTATGACTACTTTTTGTTTTTATAAAAGTCATACACGAATCTAACCTTAGAATAGCCTGCGCTCAGCTTTTCAATCTGAGCAATCATATCTGTTAGATTTTTCTTCTGTGAACCAACCGTTTTTAAGTGTTCATCGTAGTCTTTTAACGCTTTTAGTTCAACTACTACAGCGAATTCAAGTCAGATAGGTAAAAGAAAATGTCTTTAGTTAATTTAGTAGCTTTCTCCGTATCTTCCTTGACATTGAAGTGTAGATAACCCTTGATTTTTTTGCTCCACTTGTATCTGTAGCAACTGATATAATTCTCCATCACGCACTACCTCAAGCATTTCAGGAGAGGTTTCCCAAACAAATATTCTGTCTTTTGGGATAACCGTATCCATCATAATCAATCTGACTAAAATCTGTCAAAGGAGAGATATTTTTCCATACCCTTTTACTTCGTCAAATCCTTCACAAAGCCATATAAATCCACTCCCATTATTTTAACCTCTTTTCTTATGTTTATGTTTTTGTTTTTAAATTACAACGGCTACTTTCAAATCAAACTAAAGATAGTTGAACCTGCTCTTGAATTAATTCTTCCTTTCCCTAAGTCCTTTAAGATCGCTTTGAATAGACTTTCGAAAATGGGAACAGGAATGCTATTACCAGCTTGGTGGTATAAAGCTGTTTTCTTATTTACTGTAGCAGCTGCTTCAAAATCAGCTTCTGAATAGCCTTGTAACAGCCATGTCTCTTTGGGTGTCAGATAACGATATTGACCTCCGCCAATAGGAACTACACCGCTATTTGGACAACGCATTTGCTTAGTTGTAATTGTCCAACAGTAATCTTTAATTACTGGAACAAAACCGCCAAACCCCTCTTTTTTTGTTCCAATTCTGGAAAGCATACTAGGTTGCTTAACTAGAAACTCATCTGTCACTTCTCCTTCAAGAAATTCCGTGATGGGGCGCATTATGCTTTTTCTAATCCTCAAAGTCAAAACGCTTCGTTCCCCAGAACTGAAACTGTAAACACCCTTTCACGCGCCTGGGGAATCCCAAAATCGCGAGCATCCAGAACTTCAAAAACTATTTTGTATAGCCTAATTTCTCCATATAGTCTAAATAGCTTTCAAAGTTCTTGCGCATGGTCTTAGAGAGAAGTCCTTTTACGTTCTCCCAGACAACATATTTGGGTTTCACTCGCCCATCTGTTCAATGAATTGACTGTTTCCCACATCAGACTTGAGCGAGTTCCTGACCCTTGCTCAGCTCCTTTTTAAGCTCCAATCCCACTCAATATCCTGACAGGGACTGCCATGTATCAAAAATATCGGGTTTCAAGTCATATCCAACTACAGATTGTGTTTTATAGGCTAATTCATTCGCAAACATGGCATTATAACTAGAAACCGCCTTTTGGTCAATCTCCACGTAATCAATAGCTTTTGTCGGAACTCCAAGGTTTCGCAAAGCAACGCGGGAGAGATCAACACCTCGAATAGTTCTAAAATTTTAATCATGTTTTCTCCTTCTCTCTTTTATTTATGATATAATTGTATCGCAAATAGATAGTTTTGTCAAGTGAGAAATAGAAATTTTTCACTCTCTTTTTGTTATTTTTTTCAACTTTTTACTCATCATCAAGGTAATTCATCAGAAACAAGACTTGCTAAATCAAGACGATAATCAATCTTTTTCATGGAATATTTTTCTGAAATGTTCATCAGTAAACCAAGGATTTTCTTCAACAATTTTTCGTCCTTCATCAGATTCACCTTTGAAATCGTCAATAAACTCTTCGATGTCATCAAGGTCAAGGCTAGGATATTTGAATTTTATAAATTTCTCCAAAGCCTCTTCAAAAAAATAAGTGGTGGGCTTGTTTTGATAATCAAAGCTACTTTTTCAAAATCTTCCATGTCTAACCGATAACTATTAGACCATTTGTGGTAATAAATCTTGTTGCAGCCAAATCGCTGTTCTAGGTATTCTCAAATAAAAACTTAATCTGTTCATACGCCACAATACTGAACCCTTTTTGTCGCTTGAATTTTTCCAGGGTTGAAAACACGAAGCTCAACCATTTTTCCAGAGTTGAATAAATCACGAGCTCAATCAAACGATAATCAGGTGTCATTCCTAGATTGATGTACTCCTTAATCGTTTGATGAAGAAATTTAGCATCATCATTCGTAAGTACAATTGCAGGGACTTGTTAGGCTTGTTCAATTTTTCTAATTCTTTTTGTTAGTTCTTCTTGAGCTTCAGGTGCACATGTCTTTTTAGTAAGAAATGCTTATCATAAAAGCACGCTACCAGAAAGAAATGCTACGTTCACAATGTCCGTCCCTTCAGAATTATCATTGTTGAACGACAAATACCAATTTAGCTCATCTTCTCGCTCTTGTTCTGCTTTTGAGCAATCTTTCAAAAAGCTCTTTATATAATTCAAATAGGTTAGTAAATTTTTATTTTCATTATTTTTCCTTTTCTTTTTCATTTTCTACCAATCCTCTTCCTCATCTTCGTCCAAAAGTTCTGCAGATTTTCCAATTCTAGTTTGATAGCAACAATTTGTCCTTTATCTTTAGCGACAAGAGTTTGATAAGGCTCAGATGTCGCTGGTTTGAACAACAACGGATTTTTGGTCACTCCACATCTTGTACTCGTCGTTGTAGTAACGTTCGTCAGACAATGAGAAAAATCCATTCGATAGGCTCGTAGTAATTGGTCTACTTCTGGATTTAAATCAAAAGGACCACCTGTGAACACACTCATTTTTTTCTCTAGCTTGTTCTAGATATTTACGTTGCAATGGGGTAATAGGGGAACGTGAGAGGGTCGTTTGGTTTTGTAGTGACAATCTTTTCGCACCACTTCTCAGAACGTTCACCGCTATCGGTTTTTCTTGATGTTTTTGAAATGCTCCGCATCATAAACACCCAGTTCGGAAAGAATCTACATCTGTAGAAACTTCGCTCAACTCAAATGATACGGGGTGAGTGACAGATTCGTGCCATAAAATGACATCACCATGGGCATCACCGTGCTCTGCTGTGTTGATAGGGTCTAGCTTCAACTAACCATCGTCCTGGCTTCACATTATCTAATTCGATAATATCATCATCACCATCTAAGTTGCTGCAAGGATCAGCAATAACAACCGCTCCTCCCAGCTCAATAGAAGTCTGTTCTATAGGACCATAAAATGTGTTTCTTTTGAATTGTTCCCATTGTGAATAGAACCATCTATTAGTTTCATAGGGAAATAATCCCATGGAACTAGTTCTGTAACCAACGTTATAAATATCTAGTTCAGCATTGAATTTTACTTCATCACCATCAATGATTCGCAAAGCAAGAGTATCATATTTAGAATCGTAATCGTATTCCAATTTACATTGTTCAGTATTGGTGAAATGCTCATCTATTAGCTTAGCAAGCTCACCCATTGTCTTGTATAAGTGCATTATATCATAGGCCCTTCTAACATTTTTTAGTTTAACATTGAATCCAATTTTTCTTGAACCACTGCTTTTGCTTTTAGTTCTTCTAATACCTCTTCCGCAATATTCCTTCAACGGTTACAAGTAGTTGCCTGCTTTCTTTTCTTATATTCCATATTCCAAAGATTAAAAATAGTGGTTTCTTTTTAGAAGCTCAATTTTTGATTCGATAACGTGCCTTTTTGACTAAATTTCTCAACATCATCATTCGCATAAGTTTTCTCAACGGAAATATTATCTACATTTTTACGAGACTCAGCTTTTCCTTTTCAGAATAACTTTACCCTTTTTCCCTCTGAAACGGTATGTTTTAGAATATCCATGGTTTCTTTAGTGGAAATTTTATTCTCTTTGTCGTCATTCTCTTTCTGATATTCAGGAAACATAATAATGATAACTTCGAAACATTCTGTTCATTTTCATCATCAAAAAGCGTAGTTTCTTTCTTCTCTCTCAACGTGCATTCTGAAAGAAAATCAGAATAACTTCTACTACCAGCAAAAATAGGCTTTTTCACAAAAAGAAAGCTACAGACAAGATAAAAGAATATAAAGCCTCGATACTCAGAAAAACGCCATCCGAAAAAGCGCCCTGATTCTTTCCGCTATAAACGTAAGCCAATTTACAAAGAATAAAATAGAAAACAAGATTAAAAGAAACTATGAGAAAAGAGCCTATAGCACTAGCTGTGTCATCAAACTCTCCTCGACTTTTTGGGCTTTGTAGTTTTGATAAAAAGCTTCAGGAAAAACTAAAATCATTTTCCCAAAATAACCAATCCGTTCTTTTATATTTTTCATTGTATATTGTTTAGAAACAAGGTCACAAAGATTTTCTTTTGTAACCTTACTTCCTTTCCTTTCTAAATTGATTTTTAAAAAGCGCATCCCATGTAATTATTGTCTACATTCGAATAAGCTTCGAGTTTAATGCTCCCGTTTTCTTGTGTGAGCGAAATGGCTCAAAGCGGATCATTTTCATGAATAACTTCAAATTCTTCAATTTCCTGTTTACGTAATGAGTCCACTACGTTTTTACATCCTTTTCACAAAGCAACAAGTTCTTTCATCAAACATATAGTATAATCACTTTCGTTTGCTTTTTGAACATCTTTGTAAGACGCCATCTTCTTCAAAGTCTTCAACAGAAACATTCACCCTACCAAATCATAATCTTCAAAAATAGAGTCAATTACTTCGACTACTGCATCTTCAACAGAGCCAACTGTAGAAAAATCAAGTTCCGCTCACCACATTTTGCTAAAATATATGTCATATACAAAAACCTTCTTTACTTTTTATTTATGATACAAGTATATCATAAATAACAAAGAATGTCAATACAAAAAAGGCTATTTCATCAAAAATAGCCTTTATTTTTACAAATTATTGTTAATTCAGAGTGGGCTCACTCATTGAAAAATATCCTATCTTCGGGATATTTCTTGTACTCATCAACTTTCTTCCTAAATTCAGGAATGTCAGTGTACATCTGAAGATAGAAAAATATTCATAAAAATAGTCTCTGCTCCGTCATTCTCGAAAAAATTTCCTCAAGCTCTTTAGAAATCAGCAAACTTTTCAGGAGACTATGGGCATCAGTTTTGATAGGGACGCAACGCTGTTCTTTTTCGGGTATTCCATGATCCCTAACCGTTCGCTTGTTGCTTAGACGATAAAAATGTACTGGCCTTATAACACTCACCATCAGCTGTTGCAGCAAAACGCCCCATACATAATAATATCAGAAAGTCCATATTTACCTGCGCGAGACCTCACATTATTGCTGACAAAAACCTCTGTATAAGGTTGATTTTCCTGCAAAAGGCAATCATTTCACCAAATAAAAATAGTGTCTAGCGTTCGATCACTTCTTCTACTAATATCATCTAAATCCAGCCAAATGTGAGAATCAATCTCTCTTTGAACAGGAAGCTGTACATAATTATGTGCATTTGTATGAGGGCTGTCAGGAAAAGTTGCAACGATTGTTGGTTTAGAAACTAACAACTTTTTGCGTTTACCAAAGGTTTTGACCATAATTGCAACTCAGAGCAAAAAAACGTATCGATCTTTATATTCTTGAAGGGCTAGTCTAGTTTTAGGGGCTGTTCGTCCAAATTGACTTGCGATAAGCCCGTTAAGGCCTCTAAAGATGTTGGTCAAATGGGTGGCTCTTGGGTTGTTTTTCCCAGCTTTTTCAAGTATCTCTCAGAAAAATGCTGCGATATCTTGTTTTATAGTCTCTGGTTTCCATTCTTGCTCACGCTCAAGAGATGCTTTTTATAAGTTCTTTCTTCAATGCATGAGCTTTCTGTTTTCTTTGATTTAGCCATTTATATATTCCTCAGTTTATTTCTGATTTTTAGCATCTAGCAATGAGATATTACAAATCAGATATATCTTTAATAATACCACAAGTGTTGTATTTTTGAGAGGATATTCTTGTACAGGTACGCCTTTTTCTTTTTGCAAGCTGGATGATCAGGGGCAATAAATTCGGGTTTTGCATCAGGTCTGATCAAAAACAACTTCAGGGACACGACGCAAAAGAACACGAATTGTTTTCACCCTAATCCAGGCTTAACCTTATTAATATCATCGATTTTTAAATTCAGAAGCAATTTGTTTCACTTCATCGATCCCTTTAAAAGCTTTTCTAATTCATCACTTGAGGTCTGTTCAACTTCACTCTCCAAAGAAGGGAAATATGACTCAATTTCATTCAGGAAATCATTAGAAAGGTCAAAAGCTTCGTTCTCATCATAATAAACTGCCCCGTGGAGCTCGTCATCTGTCATACTTGGTAAATGTACTGTACGACTAATCAAACCACTAACAGTTGAATTTAAGCAGGCAGATGGAATGAGAAAGTCATTGCGCGTGCCATATAATTCGGTTTCTGAAGCGGGGTCAGAAAGAACCGCCAACTCAGGTGACAATTCTTCTACGCCCAACTCCTCAACCGCTTCAGCAAGAACTCTATTGATTGCTCCTTTACCTACCCAGCCATCAACGAACACAATGTCTTTAGCAGGATGATTTGCTAGAATATAATTCATAGCTGCTTTATCAAGACCTTTCCCGCGGATGATTGAAATTGTATAATGAGGGACATTGAATTTATGTTTGGGAGAAACATAGTTGTCGAGATAACGCTTTAATAAAATCCCAACGGGAGTTCCTGCACGCGCTAAAGAGACAAGGACAATATTACCTAACGCTTTTTCTTTTAGGATTTTAGATGCGAGATTAACAACCGACTGAGCAGTTTCTTTTCCTTGTGAAATTAGAGCCTCTTTATAGAGTTTTAAATATTCCTCACTTGGAGCATACTCCACTGGAAGCATTTCTGAATAATGTACTCCAGATTGATTTAACTTTTCTCGCTCTTTAGTATCTAAGACAGGAACCTTTCCCCGAACATCTTGAAGTAAGATCTTTACCTCTTTCTCTGAATAAGAGGATTTAACTAATTTTTCTTTATTATTTTTCACCATACAATCCTTTCTGATGAACTACTTTCACGTCTCCATAGGTTGATAAAAACTTGGTCAACTCGTCTTCAAACACTGGAGATTCTTCTTCTACAAAAAAATTATAAATTGTTCATAGTCGCCTAGATCCATATCATAAAGATAAGTAACGCGTCCACTATCGTAAGCACTATTCAATTTCAATCTTGAAGAAATTGGATATCCGTTTTCTAAACTTGATTCAATAGGACTGCGCGTGGTTGCCTTCACATCAGCATCAATGATAATCGCAAAAATAGATAGGGAATGAACATATTTTTCTTCAGTACCAATGATCAAAGTTTTTCTTTTTGGAGCCTTTAAGACTAATAAAGCTTGCTAAACTCTTTATCTTTATTATCTCCAAAAGAAACGTATTTAGAAAATTGTTCTGCCGTCATTGGCAATCGTGGATTATGACGAAGAGTCAAATTTGCTTTATAGTTCACATCATCGTGATATAAATCATATTCTTTGCCTTCTTTGATTGAAAATGATGGTAACTCACCTTTCATTTTCCCTCTGACAAGAAATGCTACTTCAACTCCTTTTTCACTAAAAGTTTTAGCATCTTTGTCATTTTGCCAATTAAGAATAGAGCAACCGCATAATCCTTTCCAGATTGATGTTTTTCAAATTGGGAAATAAAATTTAAGATCGTGTTACCAGTTGTGATCTCATCTTCAACAAATAAAACAACATCGTAGTCTAGTTCTTTATCAAAATAAAGTTTTTGACTTGTTGCATGAGAATGCTCCTCTTCAAAAGCGATATTAGTGTACTGATTAGAAGGAAGCTCTTCTCTTGTAGTTTGAGTATATCCAACGATATTCAGAGAAATTTTTCTTTAAATTTTAAAGAATAAAAACATAATATTTTGAGCTAGTGCAGTTGCTGTTTCAGCAAAACCTACTAGCAAAACTTTTTGTTCTCCCAGCCTTTTTCTTTGAATAATTCGTAAACTTTATCTCCTAGGAGCCCGATGCATCATCAGTGCATCTCTTCCTTGAACAGCAATGTGCTTTCCAAGAAGAGTATTAACGAATAGAAAATCACGCTTAGGATTATTATGGCGTTTCGCCATTTTAATGATATCCTCGACTGGTTTATCAAGGTGATTAATCGTTACTTCTGCAAAATCATGTACATTCATTAAAATAGATCCCCCTTGTAAGTTGTCTTTACTCCATAAACATTGGCCTGGGCAATAATTTTTTTAGCCCAATGACTATGGGTTTTTACTTCATTCATTTTGTTTCCACCATGTCCTTTTGCGACTCCGATAAGCCCATTGCTCATGCCCATAATATTCTGAGCATCTAAATAATCTTCTTCATCGACAACATTACTTTCAGCGATTACTGGCAACTGAGTTGGATGGATAGAGGTTTTTCCAAAGAACCCATTCAATTTATCTAGAGTCAACTCGTTTTCTAGCCCAAGTTTCCATAGGCCCTCTTCACCAGAAGAATTGAGTATTCCCATACAGGACCAGCTACAACATAGTTTTTCCCGAAGAAGTTAATAATATCTGTAAAAGCAGTCTGCAACAACCCCAATATCATAGATAGTTTGTGTCATTTTGCGACGCATACCAAAGATATTACAAAAGTCAGTTGCTCCAACCCGAATATTTAGAATATTATCTGAGAAACCAGAAAGTTTCCGCTGGATGTAACTCAATTCGCTTACTCGGTTCTGACGATACATGATCGATTTACTTTCCAAGATTGGATTAAAGTAAAGTTTTTGTTGGAACTGTGTTTCGCAATTCATCAAAAGTTCGCAAATATTCAGCGACATTGCTACGGTCAAATTTAGGGAAGTTGAATCCAGTCAAAACACTAAATTGTTCATGAGTTAAAGTGTCTTTTAATTCTTTTAGTTGTTGTGGACTACGAACCCGTACAAAGATAAGTGGTAAATCACTTAAAGATAAAACATTATCTTCTACAGCTTCATATAGTTTAGACAAGGTAGAACGCAACATCAGAACTGCTTCTTCTACTGTGTCATCACCAACAGAATCTTCCAAATCAAGGCAAATAGACTTAATGTTTTCATTCTTTTTCCAAGATATCTTGAACAATTTTTCATTCTTGTGGCTGGCATATATAACAAACCGCCAATCGCATATCAATACTTCACGGGGAGAAAATTTATTAAATTCTCCTCCTTCGTGGATCATTTCTAGGTCTTTAAATTCGTATTTCATTTTATTTCCCCTTTTTCAAAAATAGTTCGTAAAATAATTTCTCCCCACGAGCAGAAGGAGGTACAACAGTTAAGTTTTTAGTCGTAGAAAGGTCATGAGCATCACTTTCAGCTGGAGTAAAAGATTCTGCGTTTTCATATTTAGATGATAAATTTAACATCTCAACGTCTAAGATCCCATCTCCTGCAAAACAACTCACCTCTATCTTTTTAGTTTACTAATGACAAATTTTACTGACTTTTCTTTGCTAACTACTTTTGGCATTATGTACATTTTTGTTTTGGATGGTAAATTGCCAATTAGAATGATTAAAGAATCAACCTTTTCGATAGACGCTTATTAAATATTCTTCTTTAATCTTAGCAAAAAATAAAAGCTTTCAACTTTTGTTGCTTTTTCGCTCTAGTTCATCTTCAAATGTATTATTAACCCAATCAATCAAATAAGCATATTCATTGTCTATTGGCGTTGTTAATTTTTGAATGCGCTCAGACCACTCTTCAAGAGACTTTCCATTATGTAGAATTAAAGAACCATTCCCAACTACTGCCCATGTTAACATTCTGGAAACAGCTCAACTCGTTGGAACTCTGATAAACTGCGAGTTGTAACAGGAATGATGTTTGAAACATTTTTCTTTAACGATGTTTTAAGGCTTTTTGCGTCATGTACGCAATAATATTCCATCTTTTATACTCAACGGGAACCATATTTAATTTATCGTCGTAGAATCTTTTTGAAAATATCATGGTACGATCTAAATCTGTAATTAAGTATTTAGTTTTGTTTTTCATTCTCTCTCCTTTTTTATATTACGTATACATATTATACAATCAAATAAAGCTAGATGTCAATTGGATACGTTGTTTTTATAGGTTAACAAAAATTTTTTTGAGCAAAAATGTACTTTATTCCGTGAAAACTAAATCTTTCGCATACTAAAAGGACTAATAACTAAAAAATCGGACAAAAATAGTCCAAAAATGTACTTTATTTAAGTGAACACTGAATTTTTGACTAATCTCAATTTTCGTTATAACTAAAAAATTTATATATCTATTTGGACATTTAGGGAGAATATCTCTGAGATTATTGCTGTCTATTAAATATATACTTGCAATATTTTATAATTTTGGTATAATATAGTTAACTCATCAACCAAGTTGTTGAAGGAGTTGCGATTACGTCCCTAATCATAGGGACGTTTTCTATTTCTCAATATGAAAAAGAGAAGCATATTAGGGGCACTTCTCTGTTGTCAAAAAATAAGAAAAACCTGGCGAAATGCCAGGTATCTGCACTCGATTTAGGGGCTCATCACGCAAAAGCCTTTTTAGACCACAAACTCTCGGTAAGTGGCAAAGTCATGAATTGAGTATATTTTACTAAATATATGGGAAAAATGTCAATCAACCATTGCGGATTGTAACAATCCAACCTTTTCGTTGATAGAATGTAGAATCGTAATAGATGACTCTAAATCTGAATCAGAAAGAAATTTCAATTTCTTCTCGAAACATTCTCATAAAAATTTAGATGCTCAACATCAATTCTCACGTCAAAATTTATTGTAGAATAAACTGCGTCAAAAAGATTCAAATTGAGTATTTTTTACTCTTTTCTTGGAAGTTTTGAACGAAAATTCTTCTAACGTTCTTTTTATATTTTTCAGTAATATTCATCATTTTCCTTCTTTTTACAAAGATCCTCACTAGTGAGCGAGGACCTTTTTATTATTCTTTGTAGAGCCGATAGTGCTTGCGAATCATATCAACTGGGATAATCAAGAATGCAAGACCTAAAAGCTAATCCAAAGTGTTTAAGATCCATAGGTACTGTGCTAAAAGATTTCACCACCAAATTGAATGATAAGCGATTGTACTACTGCAATTGAAGTCATTACATAGATGAATTTCTTGTTTTTACCAATATGCTCCAAGACATTAAAAACCATGACTACGTGTATTCAATGAGTTAAAGATAACTGCGTAAATGAAGAAAAGTAAACATAAATGTTAGAACTTCTTTAGAATTATGCAAATCAAACAATTGTTGCAATTTGAAAGCATTCGCCAACAACAAAGTAGAAATTACAGTAATAAACAATCCAGAAACACCAATAGCACTCTTCATGTAGTTAGTTAAGATGTTTTCCTTGCGTCCAATTGGAGGGCGTTTCATGTAACGTTCAAGAGTTGGTTCTTCACCAAATGCAAGAGCTGCAAGAGTATCCATGATTAAGTTGATCCACAAAATTTGAATGATTGTGAACGGCTCTTTAAAATCCAACTATGGGCCAATCAATGCTAAAGCAATTGTAGTAACGTTAACAGTAAGCTGGAATACAATGAATTTTTGACGCTCTCGGTCATAGTGCGTCCATAAAGGACTGCTTTTTCGATTGATGTAAGAGAGTTATTCAAGATAACAACATCAGAGCTTTCTTGAGCTGCCTGAGTACCATCACCCATAGAGAAACCGATATCAGCAACCTTAAGAGATGGAGCATCATTAACACCATCACCTGTCATACCTGCAACCAAATCAATTTCTTGAGCAAGGTTAACCAAGCGTTTTCTTATCAAGAGGAAGAGCACGGATACAACTTTCAAATGAGGAAGTAATTCTTTACTTCTTCATCGGATAAAAGCAACCAACTCATCATGAGTCAAAACAACATCTTCTTCTGATTTGAAGATTCCTGCTTCTTTAGCGATTGCAACTGCTGTTTCTTTACGGTCTCCGTAACCATAACAACAGTAACTCCTGCTTCATTCATCACACGAACAGTCTCTTTAATTCCCTGACGTACATTATCTCGGATACATACACAGCGAGCTAAAGTTTTAACTCCACCTACTTCTTTTACAATCGCAAGTACACGCATAGAACGGTTCGCTTGCTCTACGGAAGCGCTATTGAATGCTTCTGCTACTTCACTAGTGAAATCTCCAACACTACCATCTTTCTTAATGTATTTAGTTACATCAGACAAGATGATTTCAGAGCACCCTTAATATAAGTTTCTCCAGTGCTCAAAGTTACAGATGAGAACTTAGTCGCAGAAGTAAATGCTTCTTTAGAAACAATAGCATCTCGGCTTTCAGGAACAAGGTTATAAGAGTTTAAGAATGTCATGAGAGCACGGTCAGTTTGGTTTGAGTCAATAGTAACACCATCTGAAATAACAGAATCGTTATTTAGACCTAAACCTGCTTTTAATTCATTTTTAGGGGTATTTGAAGCTTCTTCAAAAGGTAAACCTTCGGTATCACCGTTGTGTAAGTTGTACCATCTCCTTGAAGAACATCAACAAGTTTTAGTACGCCTTCAGTAATAGTTCCTGTCTTATCAGAAAAGAGAATGTTAACATAACCAGCTGTTTCAGTAGATGCGGGTTTACGAACAAGGATATTTTCTGAAAGAAGACGACGAGTTCATACTTGCTACCATTGCCAGCATCATTGGGAGTCCTTCTGGGACAGCCATGATGATAATTGTAACAGCATACATAACTAATTGGATTCCAAAGAAGAACCAGTTATCAGGTTTTAGCAACTGTATGAATCAAACCAGAAACAAGAACAGCATTGATAACCAAATAACCAATTGCACCAGTGGACCCCTATAACGCCAATTTGCCCTGCAAAGGCGAGCAAGTTTTTCTTTTGATGGAGATTCTTTTCCCGTCTTCTTGAATTGCAACGTTGATCGAACCAAGCATGGTTTTGTCACCAATAGTAGTAACTTCCATTGCTGCTTCTCCTTCAGTTACAAATGAACCTCGAAGAAGAATAAATTCGTTAAAAGGTATCTTCTGAATTAGGTTTAGGGATTGTTACCTAAAGCAATTTTTCTTAGCGTCATCAGACTCACCATTCAAAGAAGCTTGGTTAACTTTTTAGTTGCCCATCAAGAATGATACCGTCAGCTGGGATTTGATCCCTGCAGAAGTTGAACAACATCACCAACAACAAAGCTCATCAATATTTAACTCGTGCAAATGTCCATCACGGTGAGACTTTGACAACAATTTTAGAGGCTTGCTCTTGAAGAGAATTGAACTCTTTTCCATTCTTCCATTCAGAAAAGCGCTGCAACACCTGTAGAAAGTGCAATGGCTGCAATCAAAAGATACAACTTCAATCCAATCTGCATGTCCAAGACTAGGATTGAACATACAAAGCAATATTAATGACAGTCTTTAATGCAAGACCAAAACAGCAACACTTTGATCCATGGATCATCGAATGCTCCGATTAGAATAGACCAAAAAGTTTCAGTTTCTTTTGATGAGAGAGCATTGTTACCGTGCTCCTCAAAAGAGCGCTGGACTTCTTCTTTTGTTAAACCAGTATATTTCAAAATTGTAAACTCCTTATAATATTATTTATAAAAGATAGGTTAGCGTTTCACCAACCTATCCGCTTTTCTATTTTTTATTGATAAAGTGAAAGAATAACGTTCAAATTACCTTGCTTACCCTCACCAATAGCATGGAATGCCCAATCGCTACCAGAACGAACTAATTCAGCAAATACAATAGCTGTATCTGTTGAATAATCACCTTTCAAATTGAAACGCGCAAGTTCTTGGTCGTTTGCTTTATTAACTAAACGAACGTAAGAGTTATCCACCATACCAAAAGTTTGACGACGTTCGACTGCTTTGGTCAATAGTAACACAAGCAACAATTCGTTGAATAGATGAAGGAACTTCGTTAAGTTTCAAGATAATTTGTTCGTCATCACCTTCACCTGCACCTGTACGGTTGTCCCCAGTAAGTGTAACCCTGGAGCAGTTTTGTTGTTATAGAAAACAACATCTTGAAGCCTGTGATTTTTCCTTCTGCATTGAGCAAGAATACAGAGATATCAAGGTCTACATCTGTACCAGCACGTGCCACATCCCAACCAGCGGCAAGGATAGCTTCTGTCAATCCCGGAGAAGCTTTAGCAAGGTCCAATACAGTATTTTTCTCAAGGTTGAGAGAAATACCTGCTGGGGCTGGAGCTACTTCAGTTGGTGTAGGGACGGTTGCATCTAAATTACCAAAATTAATTCCCATTAGATTTCCTGCTTTCTATTACAATTTGTTTCCAAGAGATTTAATGCTGTTGTTACTGTAATCACCGACAGCTACAAAACTCCACTCTCCATTGACTTTCTGCAATTCGGCAGCTACTACTGCGGTATTGCGTCCACCGTCTGAAGATAGGTTGTAACGTACCAATTCACGTTGACCTTGACTTTCATCAACCAAACGAACATAAGCGTTTTTAACTCCGCTAAATGTTTTACCACTTGAGTAAATAACTACAGCAATTACAATGCGGTCAACATTAGGACGGATCTTATCGAAGTTGATCATGATGTTTTCATCATCACCATCTCCTTCACCTGTTAGATTATCTCCGTCAAGATAGATACCATCCCAGCGTTTGTCACCATAGAAAACAGTGTTTACTAATTTACGTCCTGAGAAGAGATATGCACACAAGTCAAGGTCAATGTACCACCGAAACTTCGCCATATCCCAACCAGCGGCTGCACGGATGCGAGTAAGTAAAATTCCAGATTTTGTAAGATTTAGGAAGTCTCCTTTATTAAGGTTTAACAATCCACCTTTTGACAAGTCTAGAGTTACTTCGTTACCGCTAGCAAAGCTCCTGTAGGAACAGAAGAACTTTTGTTCTGGTGTGCTTTTGTGCAGGTTGAGTTGTTTGTTGTTCATCGTTTTTACCAAATAAATTTCCAAAAATTGACATTTGTTTTTCTCCTTTTTATGTTTTTCTAATCTAAATCGGTTGAAGAATTGATTCTAATTTAGTGAAGCTTTCTTCAGGTGAACTACCCCTCCCACATTTCATTAAGAGGAGGAGCTTCTTGGGTAGCGTGCAGACTTAGAGATTAGGTGACTAACCCCCAGAGGTTACACGAATCAACCAAGCTATCCCCGTAGTTCCTACGGTTCTGTATTTATTAGGCTAGACGCAATCCTTCTTTGAGGATGTTGATACTAGCGTTGATATCACGGTCATGATGAGTTCCACATTTCTCACAAGTCCACTCTCGGATGAGAGGGGCTTTTTTCCTGAACTAAATCCACAACGTGAGCAGATTTGGGAGGATGGAAACCAACGACTGATTTGAACAATCTTCTTTCCGTACCAATCCGCCTTGTAGTTTAATTGACGAACAAATTCAGTCCATGAGACATCTCCTATAGCCCTAGCTAAGTGGTGATTTTTCATTAGATTTTGACTTGCTAAATCTTCGATACAGATCACATCGTGGTTCTTGATGAGTTCTGTGCTTAGCTTATTTAGAAAGTCTCTCCCTTTGGTTAGAGATCCTCATGAATCCGTGCCACTTTTCACCTTTTTGTTTCTGATAATTAGAACAATCAGAGCTTTCTTCCTTTCTTTTTAGCCAGAAGCACTCTTCGAGACAAAACCCTTTGTTCTCTTATTAACTTCTTAGATAGAAGTCAAGTATCTGGGATTTCCACCTTTTTCTCCAGTTGAGAGAATGGCAAAGTTTTCTAATCCTAAATCAATTCCAAGATTAGAATTAGTCTTAGGTAAAGGAAGAATTTCTTCTTCGCAGAGAATAGAGATGAAATACTTTCCCGTCGCATTCTTGAAATAGTCCGCACTTTTGATCAACCCTTTTTGGTTGACGATGAGCTTTTACTTTTACCCAACCAATTTAGGAAGTCTAACTTTTTCCATTTAAGAGGTAATCAATCCTTTTTGACTGTTCGTCTTATAAGACTGAGCAGTCTTCTTAGATTTGAATCGTGAGAAACCAAAACCTGACTGGAAGAAAGATTTATAAGCCTTGTTTAAGTTCAGTTGGACATTGGCTAGAGCCAGACTGTCTACTTCTTTTAACCAAGGAAACTCGTCTTTGTATTAGGGCAGGGAGTATTCTTCAAAGTTTCGCCCTGTCTTCTCATAATGGGCTATCTTGTCCGCAAGCATCTGATTCCAGATAAAGCGAGAACAACCGAAGGTTTTCTCAAATAAAATTCTCTGTTCAAGGTTTGGGTAAAGGCGAAACTTATAAGCCTTCTGTTTTTCATTCTCTAATTCTAACCCTTTTTCTTTCTAGCCGCTTGTATCCCAACCACCTAAAAGTGGGAGATTTACATGGATTTTTGTTAACCAAAATGATATGGTCCACGTTGATAATAAGTTCTTCATCTTTTACGCCAAAAAAGGTCGCTTTCTGAAACCGAAACAAAGGTTTTTCCATTCATGATTATTATACCTCTATGATTACATATACTGCGCCAAAACAGAATTAGGTCTCCAACAGAACCCACTACTAACTGCTTTCGAATTGCCAACCGTTGAGGTGCGATTCAAAAGAACAAAATTCAATACAAGTATCTGTAGAGTAATCATTACTTAATTCATAACGGCAAAAGCTCTTCATTAGTTTCTTCATTAACCAATCGAGCAAAGGCATTTTTAACCATACGCAAACAATTGAGATTTACCTTGTGCATCATAAATGGTTACAACAAATAATTTTTCAATTTCAGGAGCTACATTATCAAGCTCTACTACAATTTGTTCATCATCACCTTCACCAACACCAGTCTCGGTTGTCTCCAGTAGAGCGAACACTCGTACTGATGGGTTGTTGTAGAAGACAACGTGTCGAGTAACGTTTTTCTCCAGAAATGCGTGCATTCTTAGGAACAAGGATTGCAGACAAATCAAGGTCTGCTGTAGGACCATTGTTTGCGACATCCCAACCACATCCTAGAATAACACGTTTGAGTGAAGGTGCAACTTTAACAAGGTCAAGTACACCACCTTAGTTAAATTAAGCACACCGTTTGATTGAGGTTGAGCGTTCTGCCTAAATTACCAAAATCCATTTTTATCCTCCTTTATGATACTTTCTTTTTAGTTTTTATCTTGTTTTTACAGAAGTATCTTTTTCTTTGTTGATCTTCTGCATAACTTGTTGACGCTTGATACTACTAGCCACTTCACCAACAGCTGCTTTAATGCGTTCGTCAAATACTTTCTGTCCCTCTTTGAACATGGATTTTTCCTGGTTTTCCAGCTCCAAGAAAGTTCTTAGCATTTCTTTTTAATTCAGACATAACTCTACTCCTTTCTAGTTAGTTGGATTAGGGGGCTTGAAGAACATTCAAAGAACCTGATTGAGATGTCTGATTTCAAACGTTCAAGGTCTTTAGTATTTTCTATTTTGTTCTTCCTGCTCTCGCATAACGCGTTGTTATTTTCAGTACCATTTTTAATGGTAGAGTATACTTTACGCAAGGTTTCCATATCAAATGTACCTTTTGGTAACGTTTTTGAGCAACAACTGTACCTTGAGCGGCTGCATAAAAGCTGCATTTTTGTTCAAGTTGTTTGTTGATAGTGCCTGAATTGCTCCATTGAGTTAGCAGTATTGCTTTGGCGTTTCAACATAATAGCTTGAGCTAAATTTTGTTTAAAAATCGGAAGACCGATAATAAACGCAGTGTTGATTTCACGGATCAGTTGACGTTAGTTAATTGCATATTCTGCAGCATAGGAACTGTCATACGTGCAACAATTTCTGCCTGTAACAAATCGTATTGCCGTTGCCGAAGCATTTGTGACATCATATCAAGCTGTTGCAACTGAGCATTTTTATTATCTTCAGAAACTATCTGTGCGATTCGCTACTTGTTCACGATAATTAGCGATTTCTTCAAGACCAATTTCAGCAACAACTACGCTAACGTTCAGGTTGTTCAAAGTAATTGTGGTTAACAGCATTTCAGTCAACGTCACGTTGTCCTGCTTAGTTTGGTTCTCGTATGTACGTAACAACTGAGCGATCTTATCAACTTCCTTTGCTCATGTTGTCACTATTTACAAATCGAGAGCTTCGAACTCATCAGCAATCTTTGCTTCAATTTCTGAAGGAAACTTTGCTTAGCTGGTTCATCTTGGATTTTTCGATCTCACGAATATCAAATTTATCCATAATTTTTCGAGTTGAGTGATCATTTGAGCTAGCATCTTTGTTTGTTGGTACTTTGCAATGTTCAAGATCTTATCGGAAATTTTTGAAATTTCTTCAGCAGATTTCTGTATCAAAAAGTTGCAATGTATTTTACATCTTGGATGTTGATCCTCATTTATGAGAGCTTTTTACTTCAGGGAGAAGTTTTAATTTTCCTTATACTCTTCAGGGTTAGCAATAATTTCGTTAGCTTTCTCAATTTCCTGAGAGCTAATCTCTTGAGGTTTAATTTCAGTTTGGACCATTTAGTCCTCCTTTCTCTACTTACGAACCAAATAATTTAGATAAAAAGCCTCCTTTGCGTGAGGCAAAGTTGTGGACAGAACTATAAGTTCTATCATACTTGATTGTTTCAAGTCTCTGACAGTTAAATCTCCCCCTTTCAATATGACTAGATAAATCAGACATTCCCGCTGGCGAAAATACTGCAATATCGAATCCGATTTTATGAAGAAGACCTAAAAATGTAAGGCACTTGAGGATCAAGCGATTCTTCATTATCTAAAAATAACTACCTTTTGGAATAGCAAAAGGAAAATCAAAGGAATCGATTAATCGAATCACTCTGTTCAGTGCAGACAAGCTCCAACAAATTGTAACACATCAACCTTTGTGGTTAGCGTTGCAGAACAACGTTTTGATCCAGAAAGAGTTTTCATTTTCTTTTAAAATAAAATCTTCTGTATCGTCGTTGAGAGAGCATATTTGTAAAAGGGAGTTCTTTAGTTTTTCTGTATTAAAAGTTCCATCATTTAACTCACAAAAAGTGATCTGAAGAACTTCGTCATTAGGAAATACTAATATCCAAAAATCATTAATTTTCCCAGAAGAGAAGAAATACATTTTAGCACCAGTCAATTTATTAACAAAGTTCTTTTGTATGTGTATCCGTATACTCTCCTCTAACTCATAAAAGAAAATTGAATACTGACAACTTTTTCCTTCTGTGAGAACCCTTGACGCACACGCGCCTCTTCATTCCAATTGTTTTCAAGGTCAATAAGTGTTGAATTGAAGAATAAGTTCTTCGTTGTTCCTTTTGAACTGCCATGGTCTAAATAAACCAGAATCCGTAAACAACTCCTGTTCCATCTCTCTTGCTCAAAGCCTCAGTTATAGAATCGAATTGTTGATAAGCGGTACCAGCATTAGCACGCGCTTTAAAGCTTTCAACTTGAAGGAGCTGGCTGTTTGCGTGTTTTTCTATTCCTAGAAGGCTAAATATTCAGGCTCTTTTAAAGGATTAATGTAAACAACATCCCAGCCCATTTTAGCTAATAAAAGCAACAAATATACATCGTGCTTCTCAATCTGACCGTAATAGATGCATTTATTTGTAGAAGAGTAGCTATCAGCAATCTCTAACGGACGAATATGTTTATAAACATGAAGAAGTAACTTTGTGATAAAGTTATTTCTGACAGAATCATTAACAAATCTTCCTTTTCAATTGCTAGAAGAATAACCTCTTGCAATGCTCTAATAAACAGTTGATTATAATCACCAGGAAACATTAACAAATCTTCATTTTTGAGATGATAGATATCCATCTTTCCCAACTCAGATTTGATCATGTTCATAAAATCAAAATCAACTTCAAATGGGATAGAGTTGTCAAAAATAATTGTATGTTTTCCATCTTGTCAGCTTTGTCAACCAGTAGCAAGTACATTGTTATAATCGTTTTGCTCTTCTTACTCCGATGTAAGCAAAAACAGCCTCAATTCTCACTGATTCTTGTCTTTCAAAAATTTGGTTTCCAAAGTTGATTCACAAGAATCTTTTAATGGGCTATTAGACATCTCAAAACACCTCTTCATTTGTAATGTAATATTATCGTATCACAAAAGACTTAAAAAGTCAATCAATCAATCTGCGTAAAAAGAAACCATTTAGGCTCTTTATTTTATCTAGCTTATTTACGCCTACTTTATCCTCCACACAATGACTTCTTTAAGTAATTGCATAACAGTTTCAATAGTAAGTAACTTTTTCGTTATGAAGCCTCACCGCCCAAACTACGTTTAGGTGCGGCTTCTGCCGTCGGTTTCAGCGATTTTCAGCTTCGTCCCGATGAGCAGACTTTCCTTCTCACTCTACAGCCTAAGCCTGAATTCTAGCGGTGAGCCGCTGGTTCACTTCTTAGGTTAATTAGGTGAGACAAGGTGCACGAGTGCTCCTAGCTACTTGAGGGACTTCTTGCCTCAAGCGCTAACCGTTGCGTTGCCAACGGTTTTTCGTCTAAATGCGTCGGACGAAAATACCGAGCGCCAATGTTAGAGATGCGTTTAAATCTGCGTTATAGGTTTTTCCTGTCGTAAATTGCGTATGAGCGCATAGGGGTCTTGAGGCGTACTTCTCGTCCACGCTAGAGACAAATGAACCATCAAAAGCGAGACGGCTAGTGTTACGTGCATTGACACGTCGATTCTTAATCCGAATTGGTGGGCTCTTTGAGTTAGTACCTTATAAATACGCTTATATCGCCAGAAATGGGCGCGTTTAACAATATTCTTGCCTTTGAAGTCTAAATACTCAAGGACATAAGCGTCTACACCATACGCATTTCCGAACTCAAGGATTTCCTTGACGGTTTTATCTGCGATATCTTGGCTGAGCCCTGCCACTTTACGCCAAAGCATTTTATTGTGACGAGATCCTCGTTTTTGGTTGCGCTTGAGTGCGTCCAATTTGCGTATGTAGTCGGTCGTGTTCTTCGCTCAAACGAAATAAATTTTCGTGCGTAAATCGTGCCATCTTCATTCATAATGGAACATGTAGCGTCGGTTCCTAAACCTAAATCCACTGCACAAATTTTGTGAATGAATTCTTCTGGAATAAGAACAGTTTCTTCTTCATACGAAAAAGTAGCGTAAAAACAGCGTCCTCTCTTTTGAATAATAGGGACGTTTTGTTTCTTGTTGGCTAAATGCTTTTGATAATAAGTACAATCAGATGTTTTGAGGCGATAAACATCATAAACCCAGTTCCATTTTTAAATACTTTGAGGTTCAAGAGTTTGCTAATGGGATCAAACTTTCTAAATAAATTATCTTTATAATAGCTGGATAATCGTGGTGTGTTAGCTTAATTTTGGAGCTTGCCCATTTGGCTCTTTTTCCCCATTTTCAAAGTTACTACGATAAGAAGAGACGACACCAAGAGCTTTTGAAATCGCACTTCTGTCTGAGGTAACTTGGTAGCTTAGGAAATTGCACATCAAAAATCAAAACGTGCTTGATTATTTTGTAGAATGGATCACATTTCCCAATTATATTGGATTTTTGATTAGTGTATTGACAATCTTTATAACATCCCATTTGTTATTAATAATGGGAATAATATAACTCAGTGTTTGACGATAAATGCTAAGTTGCATTTTCTAAGGCTTTTAAATCACCAGTCAGTTTCATTTGTACGAGCTATTGATACAGCATCTTGGCATTCTCCTTCTCTTTTATTGTGTTGTATTTGTATTTTGTTCGGTTTTCTGAGTGCTCTCACGGAGCAGCGATTGTTTATATTAGATTAAAAACTGATTACCTCGTTTACTCTACCCAAACTTTGTTTGGATGGAGAATGTGATCGGTACTATTCAACCACTTTTAGCCATTGCAACCTTTTACCTTTTACAGCGATATTAATTTCTTTAGATTCTGTTTGATTTGCCTCAAACCATTCTTCACGCTCAAGGACGTTATCAACAACCTCGAAAACGAGTACGATCATCTACCTGGTCGTACAAACTTTTGACAAGTTGCCCAATAATAATGACTTGTTCAAACGTAATGGTTGATAATGTAAAATCTTGAGGCAATTCTTCAAGATTTTCTCTAATGCTGTCTTCTTTGAACACCATAGTCATAAGCTTTGAATTTGGCATCAATTAGGTATTCAGGCCAAGGCTGACTCAAAACTTCCTTAATATCCTTTTTACATCTTGATATAATAGTTCTGCTAAAAAGCTAACATTTTCAAGCACAAGAAGGTCGTCACTACCAAGTGTCTTTTTGAGTGAAACCAGCAAATTGAACTGCTGTAAAAATATAAGTCATTTTTATTTTTATCCTTTTTCTAATTTTTGTTCATTGTACAAATTTATCTCGCCCAAAAGGCTAAGAAAATAGTCTATTTTTCTTCACTATAGCACTCGTAATTTGAGACAGAATGCAATGGTGATTTGCAAGATGTTCAAGAGTTGTTTTTGTTTTCAGTTAATTGCGAGAACCCCATTTGTCCATGTTCCCAACAAGAAACTGCACCTGTGTAGTAGAAAGCTTCTTCAATAAACCATGTTACGAAAAAGTAAATTTTCCACCATTCAAGTAATTCACCAAACTTTCTAGCACTATAGTGTGGCTAGGTTTTGCTTCGAGGATCTTGCCGTCTGGAAGAACAATAAACTCTGAATAATAAGGGTCTTTTATAGACAGATATTCTTCGACAGATAAAACTGAATTTTGTAGTCACAATCTTCGTAACCACCCCTGTTATATCTAATTCTGTCATTGTTGATAATGGCTTTTATCTAGCATCTTCTTTTTATCCTTTTTAATTCACCTTTATCCAACTTTGTTTTTCTTTTTAGAATAGGTGATTTTAGTTACAATTCCATCTTTTGAAAAACAATAAGTTTATGTGTGAAGACTGCGTTTTTCGTCGTGTTCTTAGAATGCAACTGAAAAATTCCATTGATTGTTTTGCAACTCACTGAGCAATGCAAAAACAAGCGGAAAAATCTCTCAATCTTTTTGCCAACAGAAATCTTGGTCCAGCCGTTTTTGATAAAATCAAACAGAACATCAACCATCTGAGGTTCAGTAATATGTTCGCACATCGCAGACAACATATAAGATACCCTTCGTCTTCAGTTTCAAGTTCTTGCACTTCTGATGCAAGTCTATCCATCTCTTCAAGGTAAGAATTAGAGGTTTCGATTGCGTCTGCAAAAAGCTCTTCTAGTTCATTTTAGTTCCTCATATTTTTCGTTCATTTTTAATCCTACTTTCTAATTTTTAATTGATTCCTTACAAAAAGTAAACTGGTCACTTCTTCAAATTTTGAAAGATCTCGCTCAAAAACTATCTAAAATATTTTTCACGCCCTGACAACTCCCCAGAACCTAAAAACAAATTTTTCACAGCATGTTCGAACTTGATAGTTTTTATTCCGATAGTTTATTTCAACATTTACTCCAGTTCGAGTATTCGTGTAAACACAACCCGTCATTTTTCCAGGAATTGAACTGCCAAAACAGTAACTCCTAGAGTAACTAAAGTCCTCCAGTTTCTTTTTCAAGTTCTTGCATATCTCCAAAAATTTTGTTTTAGTTCTTCCGAATATTCCATTACTTTAATTCCTTTTTCTTATTTATGATACAAGTATATCATAAATAAAAGATTTTGATCAATCTATTTCAGCTTTTACAAAAACTAGCTAAAAAGCTAGTTCTTTGTTTTATTTAAACTCGTCCATAGGGGCATAGAAACATTTTGTAATTTGTTTCTGCATTATGAAATCTGAAGTGAGGAGTTTTTGTCTTTGTGAGGCAAACTCAATAGCAAAACCTTCAACAACCTCACCATTCTCATTGAAAGGCTTCACTATTCACTGAAAAAGCTATCGTCTGCCGTCATTACGATGTCAGTCAATGCTACAGCTGCGCATAAGATAGCGTCTTTATATGGTGAATCACTGGAACAATATCATAAGGTCCAGGTGCATCGTCTGGTAAGTTCTCTTTTTCTACTTTTTCTTTTGCCAAGAATAACATCTACGACATGATAAGGACTGAAATTTTCGTCAACAACAAAATATTTTGGGTCTTTATAATTAATAGCCGAGATCTCTTTCCATAATTTTTCCTTTTTCTTTATAAATGTCAATGTTTTTCTTTTCTTTCAAGTTTTTCAACTACCGATAAAAGCCCTCATCTCGTTTTACCATATCCGACAACACCGCAGTAATGAGATTAAACACTACTTCTTTCTCGTATGACATTGCTGGAATCTTTTTCTCCATCTTCAAGGTCTATTTCTTCACTTTCAAGGTCTCTTTCGTCCCAAGAGCACGCAAGACAACCTTCACTCATCAACTGCTGTAATCACAGCCATATCGAATTTATTTTCTGTCATAGAAAATACCTCTTTTCATCTTTTATTATATCACGAATATAAAAATGTGAACATTCTTTTATACTAGCCAAAGGCTAGTTCTACTCGATCTCAACTTTTCCACTCATTAGAGTTGATTGGAATAGCACTCAAAAATGGATAAACAGGATCATTCCCCAAGTTTCGTAATCTAAACAGTAAGCTTTCAAAGCTTCCAACACAAGCTCCCAATTAGGGAGGCTAGGGAGAATGATTACAGGATCTTGCAAACTGTGATAAAGTTTAATGAGCTCTTGTGCATAGGCTTGCTGCTCAGCTAACTCTGAAGGAAATGAGTGCGATGCACCTCCACTCCTTCTAATTTAGCAGTATCTTCTTTAGATTTAGAATATAGGGAGAATCCACAATAATTATCAATGCAATAAGAGATCAAATTAACGATATCTAGTCTCGTCAGTAAACCACTTCCAAATTAACACACTCAAGCTCAGAGTGCGCCCACAAGGAAAACTTTTCCGATGCTTAACTTTTCTTCTTGCTCAAAATACTGAGCCGCATAATTTTTCCTTTCTAAAAATAACAATTTACCTATTTGCAAATAGATTTCAATCATGCTTCGAACAGCCAACTTATCATATTCCTCAAGAGGTTCACCGTTAAAACATTCTGCATCTTCAATCATCTCTCGGAGGTCTAACGAAGAATGTTTGTTTTTAAACTTGCCAATTTCAGAGTTTGCAAGATCAACCATTAATAATTCTGACAAGCTAACATCGAAAAATAGTTGCTATCTCGGCCAAAACGCTTGCTTTAGAGCGTATTTTTCCTTTCTCCCACTCGCTTATCGAAGCAGAACTTTTACGTCCCTAACTTCTTCGCCAAATCTGCTTGGTCTAAACCCTCCTTTGTCTGAGAAATCTCAAGTTGGAGGAAAAATAATTGTTTTTCTTTTTCATAGTGTAAAAACCTTTTATAAAATTTTAGCCTCATGTGTAAGCGAATTTAGTTTAACAAAAAGAATCAGCTAGCTTTTCATATTTGCGGGAAGAATAACATCTTTCAACTCCTCCAACAAACGTTCAATAGACGGGTATTCTTTTTGTAGTAATAGCGCTACATTTAGAATCGTCACTTCCTGCAATAATAGCGTAACAGAAAGTTTCGTCTTTTGCAGAAGTTAGTATTCTGATATCAACGTTGTATTTTGTTCTAGTTCAGCAATGATGTTTTCAAATGAGGCCCGTTTAAATTCTTTAGAATCTAAAATTTGCATTGAACATTTTTCCCTTATGCGGACTTCAAAATTGTGTTGACGAATAATTTACCTTTAGAATCATATTCCAAACGAAGAAAACCTTCGCCATCTAATTGAAGTTCCAAGATTCGTCTAACACTATTACCTTCATCGTCCACATCAACGTTAACTGTAATCTTAGTATTATCATCTAGTTGAATAGGAAGTTCAATTCCTTTCTTAGATTCAAGCATGCACCAAATAAAAATATCTTCCCTTTTGAATGTACAGCATTGCTCAATTCTTTAGGGTAGCTTCACTCTATTTTCTTTCGGTTACTATTGCATTATATAAGTCAATGCCAGAAGGAACAGCTAAAGCTTTTGCGGTGGCTCTTGCGCAGATATTCTCTCTGCAATTATGCAACAATTCAATTTCATTACTATTTAACATTACTATTCCTTTTTCAATATTATTTTTAATTCTTCTAAGTTTTGATAAATTTGTCCTCTGTAGATTTTTCTGTTAATAAGTCGGCTTGATATTCTTCCAATAATTTTTCTGGATATACCTGTCGTCGCATCATGGTTAGTTCAATCCCATTTCAAAGATGCTATATTTCTTCACTTTTGGACAAACAACACCTCTTCCTTCTTTACGTAAATCAAACTGTTCTTCAACCACTAGCAACAAAGTAACATCGTAACTTGCCTCACCGTTTTCGTCATTTTGTTTGACCATCTAAAAATGCTATCTTTGTCGGAATTGTAAAAAGCTAATAAACTTGAGTCCAGCCGTTAATTCCCCGACAAAAGTACCAAGCAACGTCATCCCTTTGTCACCTTATCCGCGATATTTTTCGTCAGAACAGAAGCTATTTCTAATTCAGCTATGTACTTTTCCTCAAATCCATTTTTGTTTCTCTTTTTAAAATTATTTACTAATAGTATGCTACAAAATCTGCAAAAATAGTCAAGGTAAAAACATATTTTTACTTTACAAAAATTAAACATAACTGATATACTAACAATAAAGAAAGAGGGTGAAAAATGGATAAACCACAAATCGTACACGTTAGAAATGGAAATGGCCTGGGAATCTTATTACCACGCGCCATTGTGAAAAGAATTAGGTATTGAGGCAGGGGATGAGTTAGAATTTGATGTTGATAACGGACAAATTATTCTCTTTGATCCAGAAAAGACAAAAAGATAGACTGCGCATTTCCTCGCCATAAACAGAAGATCTGGCCGGGATATGATGACCAGCAGAGCAAGATGAAATTGCTAAAGAATGGCGCACTTAAACCTGTCGGACAAGAAAGTAGATAAAAGCCTTACCATATTGTAAGTCTGTCAGGTACAATCGTTTATAACTCTGCGATAGACCTTTTTATTTATTTCGTTGCTCAAAGATTGAATTTTAGTAATCTTTCTGAGCGTCATAGACAAGATGCTCTGCCACGCTTGATCAAAGAACGTTCCAGACGAAAGCCCAGCAAATTTTTTCCAGTAATTTAGTCTTAATCGTCTGCTTAACTAATGATGTTCTCGACTTCAATTAAATTAACTACAAAAATCACAGGCTCCTCGTTCAAATCTTCCATAACCCTAGATTATAATCGTTTGCTGGCGAAGATAAGTAAGCTTCCTGCACCGGAATTCTACCACTTTTAATCTCAACCAAAGTGTTGATAGATAAAGAAAGAAATTTTTCTCTGTCAGCACGAACTTTCAATGTAGTTCGTGAAATTTCAACTCTCAAGTTCATGAACCGCTCATTGATTCATCCAGCAATAAAAACATAAATATTGAATAAATTGATTTCAACGCCCTTTGCCATAGTTCCCTCCTTTCGTAATTCGTCTCTGCTCATAAAGTTTTCCCTAATCGATTTCCATCAGAAAGCCAATTACTATCAGAAACATTTCTGCCTTCCCGTAATCACACATCAGTAGAAAAGATCAGACGGTTCGGCTTTTTAGATTTTACATGACTACTCTAAATCTTTAGTATCTAACAACATCTTGTGAAATAGTCCGCTTTAGGTTGCAATCCACATTAGGATTATCTTTTCTTCTACCAGAATAAAAATTTCGCAACAAAGTTTCTAAATTAGCATAAAAAGAAGTTTCATTCCACGTTTTGAGTTGGTCAAGATTGCTCATTTTATCAATTTCATCATTGATTTCACAGAGATTTTTCTCCTTATCAACCACGCTCAGTTCTAATATCGATGGAGCCACTCTTCTGCTAAACAGAGCGCTTTTACATAAAGAATTTTTGCATAAGAGTAAGACTACCGACTTCCCGAGTTGAGCCCAAGTGGCCCTCCATGAAAATAGAATCGTCCATCTGCGATCATTCCATAATTTTCCCAGACCATATTGTCACCTTTTTCTAATCTTTATCAAAACGCATCCATTTCAATGCAAAATAAAGAGCGACAAAGTAAAAGCAACCATAAAGAGCTAAAAGCATAATGAACAAGATTATGAGGGACAATAAAACCAAAATCGCACCTGCTGATACTCATATCAACCAAGAATGCTAAAATTGCTCGCAATCACTACTTCTTTTATTAGACATTTCCATATTTTATTATTCCTTTTGTTTTATGTGATATAATCATATCATAAAAAGAACTTTTCGTCAAGTAAAATATGGAAATTACTACATAAAATGATATTGACAAAACATACTTATATTTGGTACAATAGTAATGATAAAACAAAATAAAACATTTTAGAAAGCGTAGTTAATATGGAACAAAACTTATTCAAAATGAAATAAGAGAAAATGCAAAGAGTTTGTACTAAAGGAGATTTGGCAACGAGTGATCGCTGTGAAAAGAGTTTTAGGAAAAATCAAACTATGAGTTTGGTTTGTTTTAAAACTACTATTTGTAGAAGACAGAAAACTTAGAGTCGATTGTAAAAACACCTTCTAAGTTATATACCACTATCGAAGATACATATAATGAACTAATAGAGAAAAAGAAAAATTCAGTCGTAAAAAAGGAACCGTTCTTTTTAAAAGTGGTTATTACGAGATCGTTAATAACGGAGAACAATACAACGAAGGTTCAGTAGGAAACATAAGCCTTTGAACTTTGAACACGGGGACATTGATCTTTTTTATCAAACCAGCTAACTTCCTAGAAGATATAACCATTGAAGGAACAGACACTACTGCCCAAAACTCAACCTAATGAAACACGCAATCGTTGAAAGAGATAGCAATACAGGAACCCTTTGTATCCGAAAAGATTTTAACGGTGTCACCCTGCAAGAACACGGTGGAGCTTATCCAACACTGTTTCTTCGCGACCTTTTGCTCATAAGAAATCGAATTAATGAAGGTGATATTGTGGACTTGCTCATACAAGAAGACGGATATCACTACATCAATTGGGTGTATAGAGATGTTGACGAAGAAGAGACTCAAGAAAAACAAAGTGTTTTGCACTATAAGAAAGTCAATGGGCTGAGGAAAGAAAGATTCAGAGCAACTTGACTTTCTAATCTAAAAAGGAAAGATTGTAACGATTGTTGGACTCCCATGACACTTCTACCTCGAATTAAAGATGCTATTTTTAAAGCAATAAAACAAGCGAAAGATGCGAGTTATAGAAACAGGTGTTAAAAATCGCGGGATTTGAATATAAACTCACCAAAAAGCAATTTCGAGATAGTGATATGTATTGTTGTCGATTAAGACTGGTCATAAGTCATGGAATGTCTGTAACCAATTGTTTCAGAAGCGAAAAACGAGAATTTCTTTTGCATGCAAACAAACCAAAAGCTCATTGCGCGTGAAATGGCTCTGTATAGAGCGATCAACAATTTAGCAGTAGATGAAATCTCAGCAGAAACATTGAATATCCTCATTAAAAATAATATTGACAACATTACTTATAAATGATATAATACATATTATAAAAATAGATACGTTTCCACTTCTGAATGAAGTGGGATGGAGAGATTACTCAAGTGGTGAGGACGGTTTGCTAAACTCGTTAGGTGGTTAAACACGTTGAGGGTTCGAACCCCTCACTTTCCGTACTGCGTTAGTACTCTGTTAGTGATTATCGCAATAATTTAGGTCGCATAGCTCCAGCTGGATAGAGCATTCGCCTTCTAAGCGAACGGTCTGCAGGTTCCGAATCCTGTTGCGATCATCCCTTCAAATGAAAGTTTGGAGGTTTTTCAATCAGAGAGGTGATTTTTAGACTCGTTAGCTCAGTTGGTAGAGCAATTGACTTTTTAATCAATGGGTCACTGGTTCGAGTCCAGTACGGAGTCATTGTTAGCAGGTTGGCAATTCTTTTATCCCTGCTAGCATTTTTACTCCTGCTTATTTTGCAGAGTTTTATATATAGGGTCGTTCTGGATTCGACAGGCATTTAAGCCTTTGAACTTCACTCCGAGTGGTGACGTAATCACCAAACCCAAATATAAACGCTAACAACGTAGCAACAAGTTGAAATGGCTGCTTAAGCTTCGGCTTAGTCACCTTTGACAAAAACCAGCTGTCATGAGACGAGCGGTTGTTTGCAAAGTGTCGGTGCAACAACAGCTATAAAATACGATCAATCGCCTTATAGAACCTCCTCGTCTATTTGGTTAAAGAGGGAATATAACTAAAGCGTTTGTGCATTTAGCTTTAGTTGAATTGTTGAAATGTAGCAGAGTGCAATAGAGTTCACTGGTGAGGGTGTTTGGACGTGGGTTCGAGGCCCACCGGCTCCATAATATATTAGGCTCTTCGTATAGTGGTTTTATTATAACGGTCTCCAAAACCGTTGACACTGGTTCGATTCCAGTAGAGAGAGTCTGTTTGAAGAATTATTTTTGCAGTAGATGAAACTGAGCGGTAACGACTAACGAACATCTGCCAAATATTTGTCTACATAGGAATGAGGGTCGCTAAAAGAACACGGTTGCGAAAGTCAAATCTGTCTGCGGTAAAGCAGAAACTTATCCCACATCAAGCATCATTGGTCTAAACGGTTAAGATAGCTACCATTTCACGGGTGAGGATGCGAGTTCGATTCTCGTGTGGTGCATTTTGTACGCTGTGTGGTGGAATGGCAGACACATGGAGGCAGACGTTAGGTAATATTTTACCAGTTACCATGCTTGCGAAACCTCTTAAAAATTCTGAATCAACAGATGCCTCACTCAATGGTAGGCTTGCAGGTTCGAGTCCTGTCACAAGTATTAAATTAATAAATTGAAAGATTAAGTTATGGCTTGGAGATTACATGATTATGTTCATTTGCATTTATTACAGATATTCGAATCTCGGATTTACAAACAGAGGATAATCCTTTAATTTATTTGATAAGTTGTTGAGATGAAGATAACAGGTTTGATTGTTGGTTAACTTTTAGCCCACAATATCAAGAGATTTTCGATGCTAAAGATCTTGTTTGTAAAGATTTTCGATATGTTACAACTTTTGGACAAGTAAGAACCTTTGTGGAGTTTTGTTTCAATCAATACTACGAAAAAGTCAGAATGAATCACTTGATTTGGACGAAATGTTAGCTCAAGTTTGCGAACAAGATTTAGCAGAGGACTTGCTTGTAATTATTGAGTTCGAGGATCATCATGACAAAAGTAGAGGAATTGAAAACCATTTCGTATTAATTTCAAAACAAAGATCAGACTATCTACATTGTTCAAACCAAATCCTAAAGATATTTTTAGAGACGACTTTGGCTGGTTGTCTGTCCCCGATGAGATGTACAATCGAACATGGTCTTATATTAAACAAAAGGAATTACCTATCTTTCTGAACAAGAATTGTTAGATCTATCTAAACAGTTCAAAAATGGACAAGAACTATTAGTAACAAAATAAATAAAAACATTACCATGCCAAATAGTAAAGTCGTCTTCAGTTTCATGAAAGATGCAGTTGACTAAACTCGCCCTACCTGAGAAATCCGAGGCAATCAGCTAGCAAACCGCAAGTGGTGCTTGCAAACAGTCATAAGTGAGCTCTGTGGCTTTTTCTGAAAAATTTGGAAGGCATTGTCCCTACTTGACTCTCAGAGTCATAAAATGTCCGTGCGAGATGTTATCTCTGAGAACCTTGTACGTCAAGGTACGGACGGGATGCATGTTGTTACGAGCATATCCTATGTTTGTAGCAACATCATCATTTGGGTCATTCGGAGAATGACATGAAAGAACTCCTGTTACTAAATCTATGCAGCAAGAGATGCGTAGTAGAGGTGTCAGCTCACCTGGATAAACGAGCTATTATATTCGGGAAGTAGCTCAGCAGTAGAGCACTTGGTTTTGGGACACAAGGGGTCGTAGGTTCGAATCCTGTACTTCCCCGATTGATAGATTATATAATGAAAGAAACAAACAATATATATCGTGTATCAATTTTCTTAATTAGCAACCCAAACTAGGAAACTTTAACTGCTAATCTCTGCGATAATTTTACTCAGCGCTCATTTCTTTTATAGGATACATACCAAAAAGATCAAATTGAGTTTATAGCAGCACTAGACTTCTTACCGTTTTTGATTGTAATTACATTTATATGTTTACTTATTACGGGATATGGTTGGACTCAAAAATGGAAGCTAAAACAAATGCGTCCAGCAGATGTTTATGCCATGCAAAACTGAAAATGTGTCACATTCAATATAGTAATCTCAACATTAAAAGATAATGTATCAGCTCGTATTGTTAGCGAAACAGAAGATAAATATCAGTAGAAGTTGACGGAGACTTCTATATTATGTTAAATCAGATGTAAAATAAAAACACATTAACCATAAACAACCACCCGTGGGAACGGTGAGGAAGAGAAAGCAAAAGCGAGTGGTCTTGGTAGCGTTTGAGTGAACAGACTTGTGCCCAAACCAACAAGACTTGCGTGTTGGGGGTTGCAGGATTTTTCCTAAGTACGGTGCAGCAACTGGTTGCATCGGAATCTGGGGGACCATCCCCCAAGGCTAAATACCGATTTTGATTGATTGAGTGGAGGATTACCCAAGTCTGGTTAAAGGGGACGGTTTTGAAACTGTCGAGGGCGGCAGAAATGTCGTGCGAGGGTTCGAATCACCTTCCTTAGAGGTTATGTAAAAACCTCAATATGTAATCAGTGCCACAACGGCGTGCAATGCTTGAAAGAGGTTGACTGCCCAGTTCTTAGAGCCATAAGCTTTCGCTAATTTGGGTCATTTGGAGAATGACGTAAAAGAACTTCCGTTACCAAATCAGTGCGCAGGATGCGGTAGAGGTTTAGCCTACCTTGGATAAACGGGCTACTATTTTCGGGAAAGTAGCTCAGCTTGGTAGAGCGCTTGGTGAACAACTCGGAGACGACGGGTTCAAGTCCCGTCTTTTCCGTTTGAGAGGCTAGCCCTTCGCTCATAGATTTTCTAATTTGCTATGAGTGATAAAGCATCCATTAGTTTTTGATAAGCGTTTTGGTAAAGATTGTTTATAATTCCACTTGGCTTTGTCTGATAGAGAGAGGTCTTTCTAATGGATGCTTGTTATTTTTCCACCATAGCTCAGTTGGTAGAGCGCATGGCTGTTAACCATGATGTCACAGGTTCGAGCCCTGTTGGTGGAGTTTGGATGGAATTCTATTCAAACGTGCAGAACCGTAATCTCACGTAAATGTGCAGGTAGATGACGATTTAGTACGCTAACCATCGTAAAAGCATAAAGTACAAGAGTGGATAATTTTATTATTTCATCAGATGTTTGTTTCAGTTTGTTTGCATCTGATGTTTTTATTCTTAGAAATTTACTCATATAGACAAACAAAAGAGGCACTCAAATAACTAGTGTACTTTTAGATTGTTTACTAACTACGAAACGTAATTTTGGATCAAACTGGGTTTTAACCAACTCCCAAAACTCCATGGTATTCTTTGTGTAGACCTGGAAATTTTTATTGAGTCTAAAAGCAACTTCACGATCAACGAATTAATAAGTGAATTTCTGGGAAAATGATGTTACTTTTCGTCCGTCACTTCTTCATTTCACGGATGATCGATTTCTTTCAATTTTGGACTTTAAGAGATTTTCTTAAAGCCTTCTTTCAATTCAAACATATCATCAATTGTCCCCACTGCTTCTACAGATGCAGTTTCATAAATGGTCCAGTGATTGGATCAATCAATGCTAATTGCATAAAACTATTTTCCTTTTACTTTGTTCTTCTACTTGCATTTAGTTTTCCACCTTTTCTGGAAACTGTTGTTTCCAAAACATCTCTTTCAAGAAGGTGATTCCGTTTCGAGCCTTCAGTAGCAATTGCTTTTTAGCAAGCACTTCCTTCACCCAACAGGATCAATTTTCTAGCGCGTGTGATAGCTGTGAGATTAAGTTTCGCTGTAACATTTTATAGCTTGAAAGGTTACAGGAATAATAGCTATTGGAAATTCGCTACCTTGGAGACTTATGAATCGAAATTGCATAAGACAAAGTGATGTTTTCCCAGTTACTTCTTTCGTACTTAATCTCCTTACCTGAAAAATTCATCCAGATCTCATCTTGGCCACTTTCGGAATCTTTTGCTGGGATCAAGTCAGTGATGAATCCAACATCACCATTCGATACTCCGTTTGCTAGATCATTTTGCACAGGGTAAGACTCTATCTCTCACGATAAACTGCACCAGCATATTCAAATTGTAGTTCTTCGCCTTTACGAGGATTTAAATACTCTTGCATAATGCTATTTAAGTTATGAATACCAGCCTCACCCTTATACATAGGGCAAAGAATCTGAATGTCATTTGCAGAGATACCTTTTATTTAGTGCTGCTTAACGATTTTAGGAACCATCAATACAATATCACTTCCTCCAGCTTCAAAATAAGAATAATCATCTTTTTCATACGATCAGCTGGCAGTTTACCGTCTTGATATAATTAGCTAGCTTGACAATAGTTGATTCACACACTTGTTCTAAACACTGTTTGTAACTTAATTTTAGGGATGCTATCTAATTGGAGTAAATCACCTAACTACTGCCGTCCAGAGGCCCTACAGATGCCAACTGGTCTTGATCCCCTACTAAGATAACCTGAGTGCGACCATCAACGCTTTCAAATAATTTCTTTGCAAGCCAAGTATCTACCATCGAAAACTCATCGATAACTAATAGGTCTGCTTCTAATACGATTCATCAAGTGGATCATCTAGTTCATCTTCAGTCTGAAGAGAATAAACCTAAAAAGCGCGTGAATGGTCGTTGCTGGTAAGTCTGTAGATTCTTTCATTCTGCGTGCAGCCTCTGTTGAGGGCGAGAGAGATGATTTTCTTTATCCGAATAAAGATTGAACTTACGAACCTAACGCATACGTTTTAGATACCTTTAATAACAGTTGTTTTTCCTGTACCAGGCCACCCGTTAATATAAAGAATTTGCTTGTACAGCTTTCTTTAATTGCTTGTCGTTGGATTGCATCAGTAAGGAATCCATTCTCTTTTTCTACTTCATCAATATAAAAGTCAATATCTGCATTTTCATCAATGAAGCCCTCTCCGTCCATAATGCGATGGATATTTTTGCAATACTTTCTTCACTGTAACCTAAAGAACGTTAGAAAATCACTTTATCATCTCGCTATCTGCAATTCATTGTCTGACCATACTTCTAATCGAACCATGATTTGCCCTTCATGAGATCTTTTTGACTCTTTTTGGACGGGCTTCTTTCAGCAAAGCACAAGTCTTTTTCAACAAGCAATTTCTTGGGAACGTAGGTATCCCTGTTTCTTGACTATGTTCATTTAAAACGTATATAAAGCTGCTTCTTATACCGTTCTGGCGAATCCGCAGTAATTTCTAATTTCTCAGCAAGCTCATCTGCACTCTTAAAAGCCAGAAACCTTTAATAGTTCGGGCTAAAAGGTATGGTTATTTTTCCTGACATCTATTGTCATATCCTCAAAATTCTTTAATGATTTTACTAGAGGTACTAAGAGATTCCATATTCCATGTTTAGCTAGATATCTGATTTTTAAAATCGTCTTTCAATCTTAAAGACAAAGGCATTTTTATCCAGAAGTTTTTAAACCTGATACTTTATCCAATTGCTTGGATCTTCAATGATCTTTTTAACAGTATCTTCTTCTCCATATAGCTCAACAATTTTAAGAGCTTTCTTCTTCCGATCCCTTTAAATTGTTTACTTGAAAAATAGTCGATAAGACCTGAGAAGACTTGAAATCTTCTTCTCGTAATAAGTAACTTGTTAGCTGCTCGTACTTAGGATGATTTACTAATTCACCTTTAAATAGATATTCTCTCTTCTTCTTTCACATCTATCATATTGCCAGGAAACAATAATATAATGACTTGAATAATCGCTATCTGTTTCATCAATATCAACGCCAAGTATATAAAACATAGTTTGTTCATTTTTTAAAAATAATCTTATCAACTTGGCCTTTTGAAATATACTTCTTTCATCTGCTCTACCATTTTAATTCAAATTCATTTGGTTCTTCTTTTTACTGCCTGAATAACCTTCTTAATATCACAATTATACAATCCAGAGTTATGAATGGGATTCAATTCGACTACAAACTACTTGTTTATACTTTTTATCCCAAGCAGACATCCACTACATAAGTTTGCCCTGGTAGACTAGTGCCATTCTTTAGAGAATTAACTACTTCAGTAACAAAGTTCTCAAAACTTGTTTGTAAGGTTTCATCAATGGGCTCAATCTTGTGAATAGGAGTTAGATCCCATCGGGTAGGGCTAGATGTGATAACCTTTCCATTTACCACAAAAAATCGATGTTCATGGGTAAGTTCTAAACCTTCCTGGATGCTTAACTCACATCTATGCAAGGTTTCTACCATAAACGGATCTGCAAAGAACCACTTATCAAAATCATCTAAGCTTTTGATTGGAATGACTGAACGAACTTTGTTAACGCTTAGCCATTTTAAGTATACCACATTATGTTTTTGTAGCATTTCAAAAAACCTTGTTTTTCATATCGTTATAATCAGCTTTTGCTGTGATAATTTCTCTTCCCAAAAATTCTTTTAACTCAGGGAATAACAAATCATCGTCTAGATTGCCTGCTTTTTCATAGAAATGAGGGTTTCTTCCAGGAATGTGCCCGATATAAGGAATTTGAGGCATCTCTCCAAATACTTCTGCGATTCTATGCCAAGAGTCACAAACAAAACTTTATTTAAATACGACAAAGCTTCTTTCAATAAAGCGAGCATCTTCCACCCATTCTTCTACTTTTTATCCTTCAAAGGATCTTCACCTTTCGGGTTTTGATGATAAAAATTTCGTCCTGTATAAACTCAGATAAAGTTTTGCGATTGCTATCTTTTTGTAACTTCAGGCGTACAAGTTTTTCTTCCTGATTTGGAAATAACTCATCCCAAAATAAGCAGATTCTGCACTTTACTGTATTCTTCTTTAGAAAGATTTTTCGAATTTTGATTCTAATGTCGAAAGGTGAGGACGCTTTGTGTTTGACACAAAATAAATGTAGTTGTATGTTTGCTCATTTTTAACTTCTTCTAATTATTTTTAGTTTATGTGCACATTATACCATATTTAGGTCAAAAAGTCAATTTGACTTATTACAAACAAAGCGATAAAGTGAGGAAAAATCTTATTTTTCAATTTACAAAATATTATTTTTATGATATAATTTATTATACGTGAAGGAGGAAAAATGAGAAACGAAAAATTAATTCTGATTCAACTATCTCTATTTTTGTAAAATTCAGTTGTCTAGATGGAGCATCTATCGCAGTTTCCTAATGATTTTACGAGAAGCAATGCTAGAAAAGTTATGCTAACAACGAACTTAGAAAAATGATGAAAAGGCGCTTTGATCAATGTGCCCACCACCCTTACAAAAATGGAAAAAGCAAAAATTGACACTAGGGTTCATTAAAGATGTTTTCGCAGATGATAAACGAAGATATTGGCGGACAGAGGACAATTTCTAACTTCTGACGCTTGAAAGGTAAGCTATCAAAAAGAACAAGTTAAAATTCATTCTCCGCAGTCATTCTTTAGAATAAAGTTAGAATCCTATTTGCTTTGATAAAATGGGAAAAAGGAGAAAAAGGTTAATTGAAAAAGAAATTTGTTTTTATGCATTACTACTTTGCTTTTTAGCAACGCCTATATATTCTCTTCTTGTAGGAGGAAACAAGTCGTCTACTAAAAATGAGTCAGTCAAGAAATTGACAACGTTAAAAGTGGTAAAAGCATTCAATACTCAGAAGCAAAAAGAACGTTTTTATTTTTGAGTTTATCGAGATAAAGAACGTTCTTCAACTGACGATATTGAGATTTTGGACTTTAACTGTAGAAAAATATATAAAAGAAAACAAGATAAACGCCGCTGATGCTAAAGATAGCATGATTACTAATATTGAAAAGACGGGGTATCAATCACTGTCATTTCAAAATGAATAGAAAATAAAGGAGTAAACTAATGACTGAAGGACAAAACACCAGAAAACTCAAATCATCCGAAAAAGACGGAAAGATTGCTTAATGGAAGTAAATACACAAGCTTTTCAATTGGAAGAGTTAAGCTTTGTATTTGCAAAATATAGTAAAATAAAGCCAAAAGGACAACGGACAACTGCTCGAATTGAAATCTATCTGGTTTCTCAACGGCTTTAGAATTTTCACAATCAATTCTTGATGGACGTTTGAGCAAGCTTTTGGTTGAAGCTAACAAAAATTCGAACAAACTCAAAAAGCCATGGGATAAAACGTCTCTATCTCAATGGGAGGAACAGCCCATCAAAAACCGAACAGATGGAAAAGCTGAGATCACGAACATTAAGCGCTCAATTGGAACGAATATGCCAATCGCATTGGTTTGCTTCAAGTGGCAGGAAACGTCAATGACAAAGGCTTTGATCGTTCCAGAAAAACCAGAACACTCAGTTTTTCATTACTTTGTCGGCTGAAGATATCCGTGAAGTTGCATTGATGATCAAGTGTAACGTTGAAGCTTATATTCAATATGAGCACTTGCATGAAAATGTTGAGCTTACGAGACCCGTAATGAACCAACAAAATCAGCAATCAGGTTATAATGGTCAGACTCAACGGTCACAACAGCAACCTCAACACATATAACCAAGGGCCAAAATCAAAACTACCAGCAACAAGCTCAACAACAGCGCCTCCGGTACCAACAACAAAACCGAGGAGGCTACCAGCAAAGCCACAACAATCACAAACACCACAAAACCAACAGGGTTATAATCAACAATATAACCAACAACAATTACCAGCGACAAAGCTCAACAACAGCAACAACGGCCTCAGTACCAGCAACAAAACTTTGGTAGCCAACCACCATTCGAGGAAGAAGAATTGCCGTTCTAATAAAATAGAATAAAAATTTTGCACCACTGACTGATGATGACATTGGTGGGTGAATTTTATCAAGTGGTTTGAGAACTATTAGTGGCTCTAGATTTTGGCAAAAGAAAAAGCCCTTATGAAGGGGAGCTTTTTATGTCTTATCTAAAGCGTCAATAACAGCTAATTGGAATGCTGAAATAATCGCCATTTCTAAGAACGTCAATAAGATAGGACGAAAGTTTCTCTTTCCAGACTGAAATTGAGACTAGAATCAAAAGATCCCTACATTGAGAAGAAAACTTATCAAACTTTCTCCATCGTTCGAAGAAAATTCTTCTATCTTCTGAGGAAAGAAAGAAGAAAAGTAGCCAACTTACGATACTCACGAACTCTATTTCTAAGATTTTCTTTCTAATGAAAAATTACAAAGAATAAGTAAGAAAAGTAAAAAACTATCCAAATACGAGTCATGTTGTATTCCTTTCTTATGGGTATATATGAGCGTGCTTTTGAATAATTTCCCCTGCTCATGCAACCTCATTCGCTAAAAGTCCTAAGATCCTCAGTACAGAACACTTGCAGGAGAAACAATGTTATCTTCTTTACTCATGTAAAAAACATTTTTCTTCATCGTTTTTCCAAAAGTGATTTTGATTGAGCTAGTTACTTCTTCTTCAGAAGAAAGTTCAACGTTAATGTCGAGATGTTTTTAAAATTGCTGATAATCTTGCTGAAAAAGGAGCTTAATAGCTTCTTTTTGTTTTACTAATCATTTTCCTTCCCTTCTTTGTAAAATGTCCGCTAACTGAACAACAATGTTTTGACTTCTCTGACATTCTACGCCAAACATCATAAGGAACCATGTCTAAAAGCAGATAAGTCTTTTTAGGAGTTAACTCCTGTTTCTTAAGACCACAAAAGTCGAGAAAGAAGTTTTTGCATAGTCGTGAGTGAACTGCCATCTATCGAACTTAGCTTTTCTAAAGTTGCTAGACTTTCTTTTAGTCTCGTGAGACCTAATCAGAATAAACATGTTCATTTAGCTTCGTCATATTTCTCATTGTTTTCTGCGATGATTTTTCGCTAATTCTTCGTACCATTGTTGAAATCCCTTTCTATATCGTCTTTTCCAGATCAATGGAATATATTCATTAGAAATAATGTAAGTGTCTTCGCACCCATCTAAGAAACGAGTCAGAGGCGCATCCATGAAAGCGCTTTAAAGCTGCTAACTCGTTTTAGGTGCACAAATATACAATCTAACTTCTATGGGCGATAATAGCTACGTAAAAAGCAGCGTAGTCTTCTGTAGTCTCATCATTGTCCTCTTCAATCCATGGTTGTGTTCTACTGGAAAATTCCATCATTACAATCCGCGATGAACATGTATTGAACTCAAGTCCTTTAACTGAATGAATCGTGGTTAAGACAACTTTACTCAAATCGACATCTTCATTTTCGACTTTTGTCTGTTCAAGAATAATAGCATCTAAGAACTTCTTGATAGTGTCATATTGTTTTGCGATGTCAAAAAGCGCTTCTATGCTTTCTTTTTTGACCTCTAGAGCTTCAAAGAGTTCAGTTCTTGTACCTTCGTCTGTATTCATTTCCGTAATAACACGTGTACAAAGATTCACGTAAAAATCTTGGAAAAACTTAAATTTAGCTTCAGGTTCTTCGATCAGGAATGAATCTTGATTCTTCAAGCGTTGAATGCAATAGGCGTAATTCAGAGGCAAATTTGAAGTTCTTATATTTGTTATTGATAATAGGATTCTCAACAACACCCACAAGATCACAAATATTTCTTGAATAAGTTTCACCTACTCCAGGGTGCAGTTACACAATCTAAACAGTGAAAGCTCATCAAGTTTGTTAGAAGATAACCTTAAATAGGCAATCATATCCAAAACTTCTTCTAACTCTAAAAACTTAGAACCTCGTTTTTCATAGAAATCTGAGCTTGGTTTCTAACAAAGTGCTCCAAAGTAAAGAAAGCGTCTAGAACTTCGAGATGCAACGCCAGATACGTTCAGGTTTTAATTCACGACAAGTAAGGTCGATGATCCCGTTTGACACAGCCTAGATCTTCTGCTCTATCGTCTTCTGCGACGTAACTACAGGAAGAAAATCAGTATCAAACTGTCCAGTGCATCTTCTTTGGGAATCCTTCGGTTGCGTGTAATTCACTAAGATTTGTTTGGCGAGTTCAAATTTGATTAGAAGAACGGTAATTCTCAACTAAATCAGCAGTTTTACAGTTCTCGTTATTGTTTAGGGAAAAGTTAATGATGTTTTGGACATTTGCTCCTCTAAATTTATAAATAGACTGAAACCATCACCAACCACTGCAATGTACAGTTCTTTCTTAATCCTGTAGAATCTCAAACTGCAAATCATTGGTATCTTGGTGCTCATCAACCATAATATACCGATACATGTTTCTCAATATATTGGCGTGCGTTCATTCTTCGTTAGTAGTTTGTAAAAATTAAGCATTAAATCGTCGTAATCCATCAACCCTTTACTTTCTTTTATATTGTTGATGGTCTTGATGTAGATTTTCAACTCTACGACTAAATCAGAAAACGTTTTCGTACTTACTTTCTGGAACGAATGACAGCTTCGATGGAGATATTTAGAGATTGATAGAAATCAGAAAAGATTTCCATACTCTTTCTATTCTTCGGAAATCCTTTAATTGCGTAATCTTCTCTTTTGCTTTTTAGCAAAACCACAGCGTCTGAAGCTTGAGATGGTGTTAGAATGTCGAAAGTCTGTTGAACCGATAGCTTTTCCATATCGTCCTAAGCATAAGCGCACAAAAGAGTGATAGGTACATGCAGTGACTTTATCTGCTTTTTCACCTACAATAACGTTGTAGCACGTTCCATCATTTTCATCTGCGCTTATTGGTAAACGTAGAAGCAAGATCTGCTCAGGAGGATTCCTTGGTCAATCATACGAGCGACGCGTGATCATGTGTGTGTTTTACCACTCTGCTCCTGCAAGGACTAACGATGGCCGTCAATAGTTGCGTACTGCCCTCATATTGCCCCTTTTTATTTAAAGTTTCCCAGTAATTCTTTGTCATTTCGTAAACTTTCTATTTGTCCGCAATCGTAGCGCCAGCTGCGACTAGATTGTTATTGATATAACTGCTCGGGGGTGAGATTTTGCGATCCTTCAATATTGTTATCTTTGAGATAAGCCTTCAATTTTTGGGCTTTCTTTTACATCTAGACGATAAAATCATAAAGTGGCCCATGCTACGTAAAGCATCTTCTGTAGGAAGTGTTACACATCAATAGAAAAACCCATTCAGTTAGAGCCACTTCTTTCATCTCATCAGACTGGAAGAAAGATTCTTTTCAATAACTTTCGCTCTTTCTTTTCCTAACGTTGCTGAATAGCTCGCTTTTCAACTGCTCGCTTGCAGGAACTTTTATTTCTCGATAACTCACCCAGTAGCGTTCACCGACATAGAAACCGTCTGCGTGCGCTTCAGCGCTGAGTCGGTTTTCTTCGCAGTTAATTTACTTTATGTTACTTCTTCCATCATCTTGGCTTTATCTTAGCATCATGCTTTTGCTATCGTTTTGGATTTGCTGCAGCTTAGCATCTAGTCTCGCTTGAAGACATGTCTTTTCTTCTTGCATATTTCCTTTCCGCCAGACCAAATCAAAGCTAAGGAGATGACATCTCTAATAATACAATCTTTTTATTCTATGTATCTTATTCCTTTTCTTATAGAAAGATAGTTGACTCCAGCAACCACTCATAATTGACTGCGAACAACAATGTGTGCGCACATGCTAATTATAAACAACGAGAAGTTATCACACTAACGCCATACCATCCGTAAAATAGAGACGGACTGTAAAAGTAGAATTCTAAGACGATTGAAAGCGATCGTAAAATTTATACGCCAGCTTCAAAGTCTTCAACTGTCTTGTCCAATTTGTTTAACACCTACTTCTTCTCCAGCCCAGAAAATGGTTGACGTACATTTTTAATTTTGACTCTAGGACGCATTCTACTAGTGCAGACTCGCGCAGCGCGTGCCATGTCGATCAACCAAAAATCATCTCCATTTTGCATAACGTCACTGGACCATTGACCAGTAAGATTACACTTCATCAGCAATTTTCTTACTTCGTTCATTGCAATTCTTTGTTTTTCTTCGTACCTGTAACGTGCATCAACTTTTCTTCGTGAGGTAGAATAGATGATATAGTCGTTGCTCATCGCCATTTTTCGAAGAACCAACTTCTAAAAGTTCTTTTCATCCACATCAGGATCGCAATATGATGAATTCGATGATTTCTTTATCATCAGAACAACAGCGAGCCTGTATCTCAGTGTGAAGTGGAGGTCCGTATAAATAGTTGGATTATCTCTTTATCATCGATGAAATTCGCGTACCAACCCATTCATTATTTGAGAAACACCGTAAACTGTCGGATATTCAAAGGAGAGGCTAAGTTGTTAGCTTTGATGTTGAATAAACCACAAGTAGGAACCTCAACTCTTTAACTTTGCCCTTTGCCAACACACCTTAACCTGGTATGTTCTGAAATCAAATTTAGAAGATGTTCCTTGTCTTAACAAAGTAATTTTCACACTCATCTCAGTTCAAACACTTTAGAAGCATAACGATTGATGATTTCAAGAGATAATGGAGTCATCCAGGAGATTCCCAGCACGGAGTCGTCTTGCAAAAGCGCTGGAGCTCGCGTGATCTTAGTTCTTGGAATTTGCAGAAGAATTTGTTTGCCATAGCACGATTATTGGATTTCAGGAGGCCACTTAGACATTGAGTTAGCAAAGATAGAATATCATATAAAATATCATCTATATCTAGAATATCAATGCCTTGTCTGAACATATGATAAAAATACTCATCGCCAGTTTCCATATACTTCTTGCAAGAATCAAAAGAATTTCGCCAGAGCTTCCTGTCATATCTTTCTTGGTCGCATAAATCCAGCTAAAGTGCAGTCCTTTTTCTTTAGATAGCTTTTCTGCCGTAGCTCGATCCTTAGACTTGAGCAGGTTCAGGTAAACATGACTGGCCCTTCTTTCTCAGGAGTCCCATACCAAGAGATGCAGATAACAACTCTCACTCGCGTGCTTTATACTTTGACATCTCGACTTTGCTTTCCATATCTACGATCTTACTGCTCATTTTGACAATTACTTCAGAAAGCATCATTGTTGAAACAGCTATAGCCTCTTCTTTTGGCAGCTTTTCACTTAAGCCTCTTGGAAAAGCTCCCATTTTGTTTCAGGATTATCTTACAAGTAAGCAGACAATAAGATCTAGTCCTCCTCGAATATTGCTCTATTCCGAGAAACTCAGAGAGGTTATGATATCGAAAACATGTTTGTTAATTTTGGGATAGTTTATCAAAACAAAGATTTTGTATACCTTTTTCATATGCATTTGATTGACACATATACCACGAAACAGTGCTACTGCGTCAATAAAAGATTAAGTACAAGGAGTTTTAGAGATGCATAATCACAAAAGAAAAACATCTTAAAGCATCAGTTCGGCATCTAGCAAAACGGATATTCCATCATCCTGAAAGGATCATCCATCAAAGTCAAATAATCGACCATACTGCCCACAAAAGAAATGAATCAACGCTCAGAGACAGGGCAACACCAAAAGTTGAGTTGATTAGCACAGAGTCTATTCTAGCAGAGAGTGCAATCAAGGTTGGTCTCTTTTTGGCTCAGATGAGAGTCGGACAACAATTGGGCGAAAATTAAGCGATAGAAACGTTGTGCTGATGAGATGTTCTGCAATGCAAGTGACTAGAGACCTTTATAGGTGAGGTACTCTTTGGTGATTTCTCCAACTCGTTATTTAACGGCGACTAGTATTTGGAAGAGTTTTTCTTGAACTTCTGTTTTAGACTTCTTGTTTTCAAAAGCTTCATTAGTTTTCTTTTCTGCAGAATCTAAGTATTTATCTTCGAAGCTTTCTTCAGCACCAGTTGGAGTGTCGATTGTGTGTGATACAGTTTTCGTCAATAACATTACCTCATCGTCTTTAGACTGGGTACAGTTTCCAGTTTCTTTCTCAGCTTTCTGGAGCTCTTTTGGTCAGTTGAATGAGTTGCTTTGTCAGCTTTAGTGTTTTCTGAATCTAGCTGTTGCGCAGCGCTTCTCAGCTGTCATCACTGTGCGCAGCTTTCTGTTTTTCTGCAGATGGTTCGTTCGCAGAGACGTATGCTGTATGCACTTCCTCCGACAGCAGGTGTTGCAAGAGCTAGTAGCCCAAAAGTTGCTCACACACATAGTCCTTTCACATGTTTTGTTACCTTCATTTGTAAAACTAATGAATACCACAAAGTCAAGCCTTTCAGTTGTTTTTGTGGAAAATATTACGAATAAGAAAAATTGTGTCAGCAAACTCTTTGTATGTGTGTATATAATAGGTGAAACAAATAAAATAGATGAAGGAAAGTTACAAATGACTTTTGTATTTAGTGCGCTACAAAAAGAATTAAAACAGACAAGTTACCGATGCGTCAGAAATTAAACTCAACTATTTAGATCAAACTAGATGAACAAAAACCAAAAGATTTTAGTCATGTGAGTTGTAACAATGAGCTTAGCACAACTTTTAACGCTCTACTGATGACAATTTCTTTTGAAAAGTCATGAAGATGAAGATAGTCTTACTTTTCTGCGCAAATTGTGTAGTTGACGCAAAGAACTCTTTTCAAAGAAATTAACTATTGAAAGTTATTAGTAAGAGTCTTCAAAGGTAAAGAACAGAGTTAAATCTGATGTTCAAAGCGAGGGAATGTTTGAAGATGTGTCAGTATTGAGCGACTCTCTTGATCAGGAAGAAGATTACTAGATCAATAAATTATACGTGGATCAGGAGAACTTCTGCCAGACAGATGCTGACAGGCAGAACCCAAAAATACTTTGGAAAAGTTGATTCCTGCAGAAAATCACATCTACGACAAAGAGTCGCTTGAAACCCCTGGAGGGCTGCTACGTAAATGCTGTATCGTTCATAATGGGAAGAAAAGTTCGCGTTCGAGGCGGTTTGGTTTAAACATCTCATACTATGACAATAACAACTTGGAAAAGATCTTACCATTTATGATCGAATGCTGATAAGAATCACCAAAGCTGGGAGTACGAACTTTTGATGTCTTTTAGAAGATATCCTGCCTTTGTCAGTAGATCCATAACAAAATCAATAAATATAAAGGAAAAAGCTTGAATAGATATTGACTTATCTGCTAAGTTTGTTGCTGATGAGTGTTTAAAATAAATAATGAAAAATAAATTAGTGCCTAGCGAGCCACTGATGACGAAGTTACTCTCAGATGGGGAACCTGGTGATCGAAAAGATGCATTATGCATTGACCTGCAGGGCTAACATTAAGTGTATTGCGATTATTTGTTAGAACAAAAACAACCACGATACAAACCACGGTTGAGCGTGAAATAACCAATCGGCTATTGTGGCTAAAACAAATAGCGCCCAGTTTGAGCAGACTCAGACTCTGTTCGTACTCGTAAATAGAGTTGTTCAACTGAGTTCAGCATGCGCTTCCTCCAAGTTGCGCATGCTTTATGTCTCGACTCTGCTAGAGGTGCTTTAGCACGTAGGTTTGGATTCCTACAATGGGACTCTCCTTTCAAGAATTGTTTCAGAAAGACGTTTCTGATTCGAGGTTATGACGAGGGTGCAGCCTTCTGTTGAAAGTTTAGATATGCGCAAAACAATCTATTTACTATTGACATAATCATCTCTTGGTATAATACTTAATATAAATAATAAAAGGAGTTTATAGCAGTGGCTGATAAACAAGATTTTGATCGTCAAAGTTGCTGAGAAGCAACTTCACTCACTAAAAAGACTCTGCAACCGCAGTCACGTGCTGTATCTTGCGCGAGTTTCTGGAATTCCTTTCACAAAGGCGTGAAAAGTTCAATTGATTGGCTTTGTAGCTAACTTTGAGAGTTCGTGAACGCAGAGCTCGTAAAGTGTCGCAAACCCACGAGCTGGTAAAAGAAATCCAGAAATCAGCGCTACTAAAGTTCCAGCATTCAAAGCTGGTAAAAGCTCTCAAAGACGCAGTTCAAATAAAAATACATTTTCAAAATAAACGAGGTGTAGTATGGCTCCTCTCTAATTTATAAAATCAAGACACGATAATTCTATCACGGGAAAGAAGCTCCTTACTTCTTCTTCTTTTCCTAATATTATGTTTAACTGAGTCAAGCGGATATAACGAAATTCCTCTAAGAATTGAGTTACACGTTCCGAATCCTGTGTGAAAACATAGTAAGAACGTAGCACTAACGTACTCCTACTAATGAGAAATCATAAACGGCTCGTCGCTGTAGATGGTATTTTATATGTTCTTTCTACTCTTTTCACTGAAAGGACGTTTAAAATCATAAACAGTTATCACTTGCGAAACCACCGATAGGGGATGATTAGTTACGGACTGACCAATGGACTCAGTTCGTCTCCTGACGGTCGGGTCGGTGCACACTATAACGAAAGAGTTCGAGATATCAATTGATGCTAGGACGGTCAAAGTAAGGTCAATTTGCTGAATGAGGCACAGGCTCCTGACTGACTGATTAGTTCCGCAGGATAGATTGATTGATACTTGTTTTTTGTTTTGTATCTATAAGGTTTGTTTTGTTTTGTGTGGTTGGTTTTTGGTTTGGGTTTGTTTTTTTGTGGGTTGGGGTGTTTTGTGGTTTTGTGTTTTTTTGTGGTTTTGTTTTGTGGTGGTTTTTTGTGTTGGTGGGGTTTGTTTTTGTAGAGTGATGTTCCGTAAAAATAGCATATTAAAGAGAGGTTTTAGTCTTTCTTTTTTTTTAAAATTTTCATCAAGCAAATCTAGTATACTTTTCAACCAAATACGTTCTTTCTCATATTGCTCTTGGACGCTGTTTGAATGTAGTCAGTTGATATCTACGCAATAAACCATAGTTCTAAAAGCTTCTTTATCTTTTTAAATTCTCTATTCAAACCTGTGAACTTTAACAATTGCACGAAATATCACCGTCAGAGGACGAGATTGAACTCATTCACGTTAACGTGCTCCATTAACCATAGTGCGCTCGTCCCATGTCCGTGTTTGATAGAGGAAATGAAACAAGCATCGATCTAGCCGTTAACCTGAGCCTCTTCAAGATTGGAGGCGTGCCTGCAGGCTTCAATCAAATACAGCAGTCTGTTTTTGTCTGTTTTGATAGAAAATATACCTACTCGAATTTTGGACTAGTTTTTATAGTTCTCAGGAGTTTTTAATTCTCTAAGGGATCCATGTGTATCCTCTTGGAATAACAGCATCTCATTCTATTTAAGTATTTCTTTAATCAAAGTCACCAGTAACAGGATCATACAACAAAAGCTTCCCGTTATGAGTGTCTTGCCAAATTAGATTTGTTAAATACTTGAGAAAAGACATTTTGCTACTCCACCTCTTGCGCATTTCAAAGAACTTTCTCTTCCATCTTCAAGTGCAGGTTCTGCACCTTTTATAAGTACGTGATGTTAAAGTGAGACCAGGATTTTCGACTGGTCGACAGGTTTACGCATGAATCATTATTTGTGCGGTTCAAAAGAAACTGTCGGTTGTTCTGTTGTATTTTGAGCTTCCTCAAACTCTTTTTAGAATCTAAATTTACTACTTTCACCGATGAGAAATCTAAATCAGGGTGTTCGATCTTCCATACTGGCGATGTTGATAGTTTCACTGCATAAAAATTTTCCTTCTCTTAAATATTTTTATTTGCTTTTGCTTTGTTACAAGCGATTAAAACTAACTTAGAATAAATTTCCTCTACGTTTTCACATATGGTGCTAATTCGTTCTTCTTCACTGAAGACTTCAGCTTATTGATAATGGGTAAAAATATCTTTCACCCACAATCGGCTCTCACGCATCTGTTTTTCTGGAACGAGGCCGTATAATTCTCCATCTGTTCAACCTCTTCTACAATTCATGCCTTTTCGTTTCTAGCGTGGGAGGTTGTTCCCATTAAATGTAATCCTATTCGGCAGAGACTGCAATATCTAAATCAACAATACTTTCTCTGTTGCCAAATGGAATTGTCATAGGCTTAATTTCATTTTCAATAGAGTCATTTAACTCGTAAATTGCTTTGAAAACTATCTCCATCTGGTGAAGCTGGGCTAACGATCAAATGACAGGCTGAGATTAAATTGAAAGTAACCCGACTAAGTGTCATTGATATGTATCGATCACGCGAAACTGCAATTTTCATCGAGGTATTTCTATATTTAAAGACCCAAATTACAAATTTCCATGTGCGAGGCTAGAAGTCGCATGTCTTGTGACTCTCATCAGTGAAAATGCTACTGCTCGGATCATATCAATATTTGGGAAAATCTCGTTTTATGATTTCAAATTCTCGTCGAAAGACAGCTTATCTGCGCTGTTTTAGTACCGGTAACTCCAAACGTTGCTGTTGCATCCCAAGAACGATCTCCGTCGATAACAAAACCTTTATTTAAGACGTTAGCGCAAAAGCCTGAAAAATTAAAATGCATGAGTCGTTTTATCTGGACCACCTTTATCAAGGTGAAAAACCAACAATTTTAACTTCGTGCTCTGTCTCCTTCCATAAGTTGAGTCATCTGTCTACTCATCTGGAGTTAACTTTAATTTTAGAAAATACTCATTTTAGTTTCTCGTTTTTATTTAATATTGGTATTGGACAGAATTATGTATTTAAGTATTTAACTAAATACATATTTACGTAAATACTCAATTTATGTCTATATAATACCATAAACTGGCGCTTTAAGTCAATAGAAAATGGCTATATTTAACTATTTACTTAAATATGTAAATACTTTCTAATATTTAAGTATTTAGTTAAATACTTAACATACAAAAATAGATATAGAAAAATGCTATGCGAAAAAGTGGCATACACTTATATACGAAATTTGGGAAAAGGATTTTACTTTGAATAAGAATAGACGAATTAAATTTATCGCACTACTATGCTTATGACGAGCCTCTACGTGGCACCAGTCATCTTGCAGAGTGGCGTACAAATAGTTAGAGTCAGCAGAATCAGACGCGGAAGCTCTTATAGGAAGAATTGAAAACTTGCCTCCAGTAGAAGATCTTAATGAGACGCATGCTGAAGAAGTTAAGTCACTTATGACTGCATACTGCAATTAAAGATGTCAGATCGTATTGCTGTCACAAACTACGAGTTACTTAAAAAGAGACTCTGATGCTCTTGTGAAAAAGGCATTCTCAACAAACGAAGATAATACGATTTACAAGAACAAGAGTTACAAAAGAAAAAGCAAGCAAGTAAAAATCTATCTGATACTGCTGAAATCGCAAGAAAACAATACACTTTTAAATCCGACGGTAAAAAGGAACTACTATTATCATTCGTTACACACGGATGCTGATGGGGATGGAAAAGGTGATGTCAACGCGTATTGTCCTAACAGGACCTGATGGAACCATATCCAGTTTCTAATACGTCTGTTTCGATGAGTGATGGGATAAATTAAAAGTAGATCTCACTTGGACTGATTTATACCTGCAAATGGACTTTTCAAAAAGCAGAACCAGGTAAGTGGTCGTTAGAAACTTCTCAAGCAGTTACTTTTTCGTCAAAAAGCTTTACAGGAACAGCTTCTGATGTCGTTTCTGAAGATGATAAAAACTGCGAAAGTTGAGGAAAAAGACCGAAAGAAAAAGGTAATAAATTTGTTGCACTCACACTCTTCCTTGGACTAATTGTTGGAGCATTCTTCGGAATTATCATCTCCTTGGTCAAGAGGAGTCCTTCTGCACCAAAAGCAGATGAAACATTGCTAGACAGAGAAAAATGGCCTCAAACGTTTGAGTGATGAGGAACAACTTGCTCTAATAGAGAGAAAGACAAACGGCAACAAGCTGATACTGGACAATTGGACACCTGGAGGAAGAAGTTATTCCTAACGAGACTTAACGTCATCCAACAGATACTTTCGTTTCTAGAAGAGGACCGATTACATATGATGATGACGATCCAGAAGAGTGCTCCACCTCCAAATACTCCCGCATCTGCCCCTGTTCTGAACTTGAGGAAGAAGAAGATACAGGTGTATTAAGAAAAGAAGATAAACTCTGTCATCATCAAGAGGAAGAACCCACTGACGAAACTGCGGATTTCTTTGATTCTTTTTAATCAATAATAAACAAAAAGACTAGCATTTAGCTAGTCTTTTTCTTTCATACTCGCAAGATCATCAAAAACAATTTGAGGTTTGATGGGGTCATAATTTTCAAGTTCAAAATCACTGAACTTAATATCGTAAAAATTCGTTTTAGCAGGGCAATTTAGTTTTAATCTAGGGAAGTTTCATTATTTACTTCTGATTAAACATATCGCTTTGAACTTTGCTTCACACTAATTCATTAATAGCAGAACCTTTTCACTGAAGTTGTCATCGTCTTGTCGCAACAAGCTTAGATTGTTTTGATAAACTCTTTTGTTGGATTCCTCACACATATATTTCTAAATAAGACATCTCCACATCTTCATATCGTTGCATGAGCTTTCTGCTTTGTTCTAATTGATCGTCGTAAATGTGAAGGTTATTAACGAAATAATTAAATTTCCCAACTTTCCAACCAAAATGACATGCGATCATAAGTTGTAAAAAGCAACATTGAATAGCATAGCACGTGGTGCGCCACCAACATATCGTTAGAGCGTTGAACCAAAGTGCAATCGAGATAAATCTCTTCATCAATCTTTCTCGCATCAAACATTGTGAGAGTTACAGGGATAAAGACCTTCTGTTTCATCAAAACTATCATAGTCCCTTAAGCTAATAACATTTCTTCTGTTACAGAAAAGCAATACGTAACTTC